>ENA-OQIN01000104-OQIN01000104.1-human-gut-metagenome-genome-assembly--contig:-NODE-104-length-95620-cov-9.802654_pt1 | contig 95620 bp, 77 predicted proteins | sample MGYA00242581_ERZ504746 | MGnify/ENA primary metagenome ERZ504746 (study PRJEB26092, sample SAMD00036436) | human gut metagenome | host: Homo sapiens | study: EMG produced TPA metagenomics assembly of...
TAACACGAAAAAGGACTTTCGATTCACAAGAATCGAAAGTCCCTTTCGTTTTCATGGAGCTATTATTTCACAGCCCCCTTTCCTTTGGCCGCTGACCGTTGACAACCCCTTTATTTTCTTGCACTCAACTGTTCCACCAATGCCGTCAGCTGGTTCAGCCGGTCGTTCATGGCGTCCAGCTGGGCGTGGACTTTCTGGTTGTCCTGGCGCAGGGCATCGTTGTCGCTGCGCAGCTGCTGGACCGTCCGCATAAGGACAATCCGGCTCTGGAACCGGTCTCTCCGCTGGGGATCCAGGGAGAAGGTCACCCCGGCATTCACCATGTTCTCCCCGCCGCCGAAGCTGCCGCCCACATTGAAGCGGACGCTTTCCGTCGGCTGGTAGAAGGCCCCGATGGCCGCCGCATTGGCGCTCCGGTAATGGCCGAAGCCCGCGGCAAAGTTCAGTTTGTCCTCAGGATCGAATTCCAGGGGATGGAGGGCCGCCAGGGCAGAGGCACCGGCCCCCACCCGGTCCACCCGGCTGTCCAGACGGGTGATGGCGTTGCTCACGCCGCTGACCACCCCGCCCAGCTGGCTCACGTTCACCGCATCGGTAGGTTTGGTCCCGGGAGCCACGTCATGGATTTGCTGGCCGCCCATGGAGACATTGCCATTGCTGACTTCCACAGCGTGCGTGCCTTCCCCATCGGATGCGATTTTGATGCCGCTGCTGGTTACGGTGGTCCCGGCGGATCCGGTACTGCTATGGACGGTCAGACCCTCGTTGTTCAGGGTGCTGCTGCCGGTGGTAACGCTGGTGAGGCCGTTCAATTCCTTAGACAGCCTGATGTCCAGGCCCTCCCCGTTGGCGTTTTTCACCACGCCGATGTTCTTGTCAGTGAGTTTCGTGGTATCTGCCCCGCCGGACAGCTTCATGGATTCGCCCAGTTTTTTGGAGATTTTTTCTCCGTCGTCCCCGGTAAAGTCCCGGGTGCCCAGGCTGTCCACGGCCCCTTTGGCGGCATCGCCAGCCAGTTTCTTCACATCGCCGATGTTGGCGGCGTTGGTGTTGTCGCTGTCGTCCCCCTTGACGATACCACTGTGCACTTTGATGATGTTCTTGCCGCCAACGTCGATACCATCTTTGTTGATGGTCACTCCGCCGGCTTTGAGAGAACCCTCAGTGCCAAGATCCACCTGGTTGTTCAGCTTGATGTCGATGGACTTGCCATCTTCCGAAACAGCAGTGGTGATATTGCCATCCCCATGGATGCCAATGGTACTGCCCAGATTCTGTTTAACGTCCGACTTACCACTGGTATTGGCATTATCCGCCGTCAGCCCGAAGCCGCCGCCCTGCTGGGAATTAATGATGCTCCCTTTCATCAGGACCAGCTGTTCTTCCGTGGCTGCCCGATGGCTGGCACCAAACCCGGCCACATCCAGGGTTGTGTTGGTCAGCCCGGTGAGGCTGTCGATGCCGGTGAGATCTTTGGCCAGCTTCAGTTGCAAACCATCGGAAGAAGCCACCACGCCGATATTGGAACCAGTGGACAGACTATCTTTATCCGTCACGCCCCCGTAAATCTTCAAAGTGCCGTTCAAAGTCCGGCTTATATTGTCCTCAGTATCTCCGGCAAAGATCAGACCATCATCCATGGTAGCCACATCATGGGCAGTGTTGCTCTGATCCGTATAGGTCAGACGGGTCTGGGCTTGCTGGGCCAGGTTCTTAGCCCCTGTATGGACGGACACGGACGCCTTGGTCCCCGCCGTGGTTCCCGTCAAGTCCAGATAGCCGGCGCCATTATCCTGGCAAAGAGCAGCCGTCTGATTGCCGTTGTCGCTCAGGGCAATGCCAGTATCGCCGGTGATGTTCACCTCTTTGGCAGACTTGCCTTTGAACTGCATGCTGCCATCCGTGCCTTCGACTGCCTTGTCCTTATCCTCATGGACACCCACTTCCAGATGATCCTGGAGTTCTACGGAAACGTAATCCTCGTTGTTATGGTCTTTCTTCACCTTGGTCAGGATATTGGCCTTGCTGCGATCCCAGAAATCCCCGGAGCCGTCATTCTGTTCATTGGTCACAGGGGCATCCCCGAAAATCCGGATGGCACTGCCCAGATTCTGTTCGATGGTGGCATCCACGGCTTCGCCTCTGCCACCGGCCGTAATGGCAAATGTCCCGCTTCCCAGGACCCGGGTAATGGAATCATTGACCTTCTTCAGCTGGTCTTCCGTAGCCGCCCGGCCGGAGACATAAGTACCATTCCAATCCTTGTTGGAGAGGCCCGTTACATAGTTCCCCGTTTCATTCGTCTGGTTCGAATTCACAACTGTCTGATTCCCCATAACCACCGTGCCGGCTTCCACCGTATGGAGACCGGTGATATTCTTGGCTAGCTGCAGGGAAAGGGTGGTATTGCCGCCAGAATCCTGGCTGGCAATGACGCCGATGTTGTTGTTCTTCGTGGGATCTGTGGAGTTATCCACCAGGTTATCCTTCGTGACACCGCCTTTGATGGTCACTTTCTTATTGAGCGTGGTGTTGGCTGTTTCACCATTATCACCAGAGAGCTGTAAACCATCTTCCAGGGTGGCCACCGTATGAGAATGACCATTACCGCCATCATAGGTAATACGGGACATGGCCGTCTTTAAAGTCGTCGTGTTATCCTGCGTCGTATCGGCATAAGTCGCCTTGATGGAAACAGGACTGATGCTACCGTCCTTATTCTGGCCGTTAATCTTGAGGATACCGGTTTCACCATCAACACCTGGTGCACCTGCTTTCCCCAACGTCATGGTATGCGCATTGAGGTCACGGTCCAGCTGAACGGTCAGGGTACCCGTATCTTTATTAGCCAGGACCTGCACATTGGCGCCGCCATCATAGTCGCGGCCATTTGCACCGGTTCCCTGAATGATCAAGGTATCGCCCAGATTCCGATGAACCGTAGTATCCTCATTATTGCCTTTAAAGTTCAAACCCGTAGCTGTCAGGTCTGTCTTCACACCATTGCTGACAGTCTTCAGGTCGCCAATGGTTGCTGCATGGTTCAACACATCCCCAGCAGCATTTTCAAAGGTCGTACCATCCAGGCCGCTCTGTACATTGGTAATCTGCTTGCCGCCGTTGGACAGACCATCGGTGGTCAGTTTTACCTTGTCCGCATCAGACCCCTGCTTCGGCGTAATGACAACACCATTGCCATCTACCACCGTAGTGGCTCCAGTTATCCCATCCGTAAGGGTCGTCTTCGTCAGGTTCAATTCTTTATTCAGAGAAACGACGATGGCCTTGTTGGCAGAATCTGCTTGCGTGGACAGGTTGATGTCACCGCCAGTAGTAATCTTGATGGAACTGCCGAGATCCTGCTTGACCTCCGTCGCATTCGTGCTGTCAGCATTATCGGCGCTGAGGCCAAAGCCGCCGCCCGTAGCCGAGCCATTGACAATGGACTTGGCCACGTTCTGGAGCTGATCTTCCGTAGCCGCCCGGCCGCTGACGATATCATCGGCATTCCATTTGGTATTGGTCAGGCCAGTGATATAATCCCCAGTCTGGGCATTAGTCCCTTTGCCAGAAGTACCGACATTCTGAGAGCCAATCTTGATTCCCTGCTTACCTGTTTCAGTCGGCGCAAAGCTGATGGTGCCCATATTCGTCAGGTCTTTGTTCAGCTTGATGGTCAGGCCGTCACCGGCATCGTTCTTCACCACACCGATATTGCCGTCCGTCAAGTTTCCAGTAGCAGCCCCGCCCGTGATATTCAAGGTACTGTTGAGTGTCCTGCTGACCACCTTTGTTGAATCGGTCTTGGCATCATCACCGGCAAACTTCATGCCATCGTCCAGGGTGGCAATGGTGTGACGCGTGTTCAGGTCATTGTCTACCGCATATTCCAAACGCGGAGATGTTTCAGCCGTCAAGAAGCCCTTGCCACCATAATTCTGATACAGTGCGGAATAACGGCCACCGTTGTTGCCCAAATGAATGGAACCGTCACTGCCGTCCATCTCAACATAGGCACCTGTAGCGCCAGTTACTCTCACTGTACCATCAACAGTACTGGACCCTGCCGTCAGGCTGTTAGCCGTCAGGTCATTGTCCAACTTCACCGTGATGGTGCCATTGTCCATGGTAGTGGTGATGTTATCCGTGTTATAGGTGTGCTTCTCTTTTGCTGCACCGCCCAACACCCTGACAGTTCCTCCCAGCTGGGCATTGTAGGTATCACTGCCATCCGTTTTTTCAGCAGCATTGGCCTTGAAATTCAGGCCCTGCCGCAGAGCCGCATTGCTGGCAATACCAGAAATCACCACATCCGTAGGAGTGCTTCCCTCTGCGTTATTTTTCACCTTCAGCGTTACCTTGCCATCGCTGCCTACCGTGTATTCACCACTGTCGGCGGTCACCAGATGGCTGTCCTGATTCAGCACATTGGTCAGGTCAATACCCGGAATGGCAGCACCGCCATTTTTCGTCAGATTCAGGGTCTTACCATCCGTGCTGACACTGCCGCCGGTTACATAGTAATCGTGGAGCCCGGTAAGTTGCCCAGTAGTCTTGTCATTTTTTCTGACTAAAGTCCCTGTGCCTTCCCCATTATTGCCATAAGAAACGGATCCACTTTCTACATAAATATCCGAAGCACTGGCTTCCCCTTTGATGGTTTTCGCTACTTCATTCAGCTGATCTTCCGTAGCTGCCCGGCCGGACATAAAATGATCCGTCACCCATGCTGTATTTTTGAGTCCTGTAATACTGGTAATGTTTGAAGTGGCACTGCCGTTGGCACCGCCGCCGGGCTGGCTGCCGATGTAAATACCATCGGTTCCATCCGTACTTCCCACACGGACCGTGGTAAAGGTTACATTGGGTTGGGTTGCAATGGTAATGGTTTTGCTGCTGTCAGTCGGTGTAAGAGCGATATTATCCCCCGCTGCAAAAGTGAGGGTATTGTTGGCAGGAGTAACCGCCAGGGTCTGGTCTCCCACTTTGGCATTCCAGCCGGCATTCACTGTATCAGACACACTCTTCAGCTGATCTTCCGTAGCCGCACGGCCACTCACAGCTGTACCGTCCCAGGTTTTGTTGGTCAGGCCGGTCAGATACGTATTCGTGTCGTCATTGCCAAGGGTGGCCCCACCAATGGTGGCTGTTCCATTTGCTCCATTCAGCGTGACTTTATCGCCTACAGACACGGTACCAGCCGTGCCGTTCAGTGCGATTTTCTTGGCAGCATCACTGCCCAGTGTCACGCTGTCATTCAGGGAAACCTTATAGTCTACCGTTCCATCAGCAGCGGTGGTCTTATCGACTTTCGTATTCGTCCCATCGCCGCTGACGGTTACGATCTTTGCGGCAATATTCTTGACATCGCCGATATTGGCGGCATTGGTGTCTGTTCCATATACCGGATTATTGGAATCATCATATCTGGATGCACCGCTCTTGACCTCAGTGATCTGCTTGCTGCCGCCGCTGATGCCGCTGGTGGTGACACTGGGACCATTATTAATGGTCAGGCCTGTGCCGCTCAGGGTGGAAGAACCGGTAGTCAGACTGCCGTCGGCCCCATTGATGGTGATGGCATTATTGTCCTTCCCCACAGTCACCTTGTCCGCCGTAAGCTGGGTGTCCATCTTCACGGTGATGATGCCGTTGTCATCGATTTCCGTGGTCAAGTTGTCCGTCTTGTAGGTGTGCCCATCCTGAGCATCGTGGGCACGGACGGCCACGGTGCTGCCCAAAGCCCGGTTGACCGTTTTATAAGAGTCATCAGTTCCCTTGGTATTGGCCTGGAAGTTGAGACCTCTGCCAATGGTTTCGGTATTATTGGCAATATTTGTCTTGTTGGCATTCACCACATCGGACACGCTCTTCAGCTGGTCCTCCGTAGCAGCCCGGCCGGATACATAATTGGTCTGCCCTACGGTCCAGGTGGTATTGTCCAATCCGGTGAGATAATCACCGCTCCGAGTGGTATCATTGCCATCGGTCTGCTTGCCCAGCTTGGCGCCGCCGGCCGTCACCGTATCGAGGCCGGTGATGTCCTTGGCCAGTTTCAGGGACAAGGTGGAGCCATTGGCAGTAACGCCGATATTGCTGCCCGCTGCCAGGTTTGTGGCGCCGCCGGAAACCGTCAGGGTGTTGTCCAGAGCCACGCTGCCCGTTCCCGCATCTCCGGCCAGCTTGAGGCCATCGCCGAGGGTAGCCACGGTATGAGCCGTGCCGTCCCCGTCGGTATAGCTGATGCGGCCCGTGCCATTGGTGCCGGCGAGTTCCGGCAAAGCGGCATAGCCCGCCGTGATGGTCGTGGCCTTGTTTGCATTGCTGCTGTCTGCTCCCACAATCTTGATGGAGCCGGCCTGTCCGCCGGAAGTGCCGTTTTCCGTACCGGCCATGACAGAGTCAAACGTCGGATTCTTGTCCAGAGCGATGGAAAGGCGCTTATTGGCCGTATCCGTCAGGACTTTCACATTTTGGGTGGAATATTCCTCGTCTTTCTTGCGGCCGCTGCCCTGGATCTGGAGGGTGCCGCCCTGGTCGAGGTGGACAGAAGTACTCGTGTCATTGCCCTGGAAGTTCATGCCCTGGCTTGCCAAGGCTTTGAGCTGGGCCACGTTGACCGCATCCGAATTCTGAGAACCTGCTGCTACATTGGTAATCTGGCGGGTAATCTTGACTCCCGTCGCATCAGTACCGCCTACAGAAACAGCACCAGAGGTAGCTACCCAAGTGGTAGTATCAATATCCGTATCTGCCGACGTGTTGCCTTTATCGCCATCATCTTTAATCAAGATATTCTTGACTTCATCAGGAATCAAATATCCCTGTTCTCCACTTCCTCTATTGGCAATAGAATGAGCACCTAAGGCTACACCACCTTCCGCTGCGGCATTGGCGCTGGTACCAAAGGCGGAAGATTCCACTCCACCTGCCATAGCCGAGTAGCCATAAGCGGCTGAACCAGTTTCCGCAGCTTCTGCACCATAACCAACGGCCACAGCCGCACCATGGTCGGTAGACTCTACATCATCATTCTTCGTACCAGCCTGCGCGCCAAGGCCCATGGCAACGGAGAAATTGCCGCTGGCATTGGTGCTATTGCCCACGGCCACAGATTGCGTACCGGCTGCTTCATTGCCATAGCCGATGGCCAGGGAATTCATGCCCGAAGCAGAGCTCTTGGCACCCATGGCCAAGGATTGATCGCCAGATGCCTTAGTTTCTACGCCAAAGGCCATGGAAGCCGAGCCCGTGGCGCCATCATTGTAATAATTGGCCAGGGTATTTTCCTCTGCTGGCGTAATTGGATTGCCATCTTCATCCGTAGTAGCCGTCTTGATGCTCAGGAAGTGGCGGCCTGCCTGCTCCAGCTGGTCTTCCGTAGCTGCCCGGCCGGTCACATAGTTTCCAGGGGTCCAGGTGCGGTTGGAAAGGCCCGTCACAAAGGTGCCATTTGCATTAGCCCGGGTGGACGTAAGTTTCACCGTACCGTCATCATTCATTCCGTCAGGCCTGTCATACGTATAGGTGAAGTCCTGCTTGCCAATCTTGACAGCGCCCACCTGTGCCTGGCCTGTCGTGCCGTTCAGAGAGATATAATTGGCTGCATCGGTGCTGAGGCCGGCGGAAATGGTGCCTGCTGTGCCGTCAAGGACGACGGCCTTGCTGCCTGTGGTATCGGTGCTGTCCTGCAGGGTAACTTTAGGCAGCAGGCTGATGGTGGTGGTCTGCACCCCATCACTGTCTGTGGCTTCTACGGCATGGACATTCTTTTCGTCGCCTTTGACCTTGATCTGGTTCTTGGCCGTTGCCACCGCTTCCGCTTTGGCAGCGGTCAGCTGTTCCATGACCACCACATCGTGGTCATCGATACCGTCAGCCACATTGACGAGACGGTTGTAATACGTATCACCAAAAGTATTCGTACTAATGGTATGATCCCAGGGATCAGCAGCATAATACGTATCTCCCTTTACATGGCCAAAAGAAATCGTACCCTTTGTATTGGCCACTGCCTGATACCCGATGGCCGTTCCATTGGCCACATTGACAGCGGACTGGTAGCCAGCTGCAAACCCCTGGGTGGCATCCTTACTGGTGCTCCCGCCGGCAATGCCCACGGAATACATCCCCTGCACAGCGGACATCATACCGCCCAAAGCCAGAGAACTGTTGCCGCCGGCTACATTGTAAGCGCCGCCCACAATGGTGGACCAGTCACCGGTGGTTTTATTGGCCGTACCGCCACTGATGGTGGACTGTTTCCCGGCAGCCTCATTTTGATCACCACCGGATACACTGGAAAATTCTCCTGTGGCCTTATTTTGCTTGCCACCACTGATGCTGGAGTACAATCCAGAAGCAATCCCGTCACCGCCCCCGCTGATACTGGAATTCTCGCCGGTAGCATGGTTCTTGGACCCACCGCTGACGCTGGAATATTTTCCTTCCGCATGATTGACAAAACCTCCACTGACCGTGGCATCCTGACCCGTAGCCTGAGACGTATCTCCGCTGTCGGAACCGCCGCCCCCGATGACTTGCCCGCCTGTTGCTGCAAAAGCCTCCGAGCAGGGGCTTCCCATAAGGAGCACCGCTCCCAGACCCAGAGCCGCCGCTGTCTTCCCTGCTGCGGACAGACAGGTGCTCTTTTCCTTTCCAGCCCGTTTGGCCAGCTCAGACACCACCACATAGCAGTGCCGGACCCGGCTCCAGATCACTTTATAAATATGGTTCATAAAAGAGCTCCCTTCTGCATTTCCATGGTCTATACCGGTATCCATTCCATATCTTGACTGTATTTCTATGGAATGGAAATATAAGGATTTGTTGTATTTGCTATTATATTTTTCAATTTATCTCTTGTCAATACTTATTATTAATTTGATTTAAATGCGCCTTTATATAGATTCGTATAATGTGATATAGTTGTGTCTTTGTACAGATTTGCCCCATGATCAAAGATTTTGGGCATAAAAAAAGACTGATCACCGATCAGCCTCCACGTTCAAAAATCCGTCCCCAAAAAGGGATTCTATACTGCCCTACCCACGATTCACCCTCCACCAGGCACTAAAAAAGGGCCGTGATTTTTTCACAGCCCTTTCTTTCCTGGCACGGTCTTTAAATATTGAAATCCCGTTTGATTTCCTCAAACATGTCTTCCGGTTTCTTCGCCGCCGCATCCTGGACAGCAGCCGGGTCCACCGGCACCTGGTGGACGGCTGCCCGGCGGCAGTCAGCGGAAACCTCAAAGGGAATCCGGTTTTCCCGGACGGTCCTTCTGGCAAAGATGGTGAAAGCGGTGGTCATGTTCATGCCCACGTTGCTGCAGAATTCTTCAAACTCTTTTTTCAGCTCCGCGTCCATGCGGATGTTAACATTAACGGATGCCATATCCATCAACCCCTCTAATCGTGATGTATTGCATTATACAGCTGCTGCAAAGGAATGTCAACAAAGAGGGATTTGGAAGTTGGGCATACCCTGTTTTCCCGCCAGGTGCGGAAGATGTACCCAGATACGCGAAAGCAGCGGATTTTGACTGGGGCATAGTACAAGGACGTACATGCCACAGTCAAAATCCGTTGCTGACAAAGTAGATGGGTGCATATTCCGCACCTGGGTTATGCGTTAGCCCCTAAAACGCCGCCACCGTCCCATCCGTCCTCCCCTCCGTGGCTCCCACCAGAGTGCCGTCTTCCCGGCGCCAGATGATCTGACCCCGGCCGAAGGTGGACCGGTCTTTTTTGACGGTGATTTCGTGGCCCCGGGCCCGGAGTCCTTCCACAATGGCCGGATCCACCTGGGCTTCCACTTCCACTTTCTTTCCTTCGATCCACTGCCACCGGGGGGCATCCAGGGCCGCCTGGGGATTCATGTGGAAATCCAGGGTGTTCAGGATCACCTGGAGATGGCCCTGGGGCTGCATGAAGCCGCCCATGACCCCGAAGGGCCCTACGGCTTTCCCGTCTTTGGTCAGAAACCCGGGGATGATGGTGTGGTAGGGTTTCTTCCCGGGGGCCAGGCAGTTGTCCATGGCCGGATCCAGGCTGAAATTGTTCCCCCGGTCGTTGAGGGCGATGCCGGTGCCGGGGATCACGATGCCGGAACCAAAGCCCCGGAAATTGCTCTGGATGAAGGAGACCATGTTCCCTTCTCCATCGGCGGTGCACAGGTAGACGGTGCCCCCGCTGAAGGGTTTGCCCCACCGGGGTTCCAGGGCCTGTTCCCCGATCAGGGTCCGGCGCTGGTCCGCATAGGCCTGGCTCAGCATGTCTTCCACCCGGGTGTGCATGAACCGGGGATCCGCCACATAGTGCCGGGCATCGGAAAAGGCCAGTTTCATGGCTTCGATCTGTTTATGATAGCTGTCCAGGGTTTCCCGCTGTTCCAGGTGGAAACCCTTCATGATGTTCAGGGCCATCAGGGCGGTGATCCCGTGGCCGTTGGGCGGGATCTCCCATACATCATAGCCCCGGTAGTCCGTGCGGATGGGTTCCACCCACTGGGCCCGGTAGCCGGCCAGGTCTTCTTTCCGGAGGAAGCCGCCGGTGGCCCGGCTGAACTGGTCCATCTGCTCCGCCAGATCGCCCCGGTAGAAGGCTTCTCCTTCCGTTTGGGCCAGCAGTTCCAGGGTTTTGGCATGATCCGGCAGGGTGACGGTCTCGCCCACTTCTGGCGCCGCACCTTTGGGCAGGAAGGTGGCGAAGAATCCGGCAAAGGCCGGATCGTCCCGGTACGGCGCGAAAATGTCTTCCGCCGCTTTCCACAGCATCCGTACTGTGGGAGAAACCGGATAGCCGTTCCGGGCGTATTCCAGGGCCGGTTCAAAGAGTTTGGCAAAGGGCAGACGGCCGAACCGCCGGTGGAGTTCCGCCCAGGCGGAAACGGCTCCGGGTACGGTCACCGGGATCCAGCCCCGCTGGGGCATTTCTTTATGGCCGGCGGCCAGGACCTTGTCCCGGGTCAGGAGGCCGGGGGCCGGACCGCTGCCGTTGAGACCGTAGAGATGGTCTTTGACCCACACCAGAGCAAAGGCATCGCTGCCCAGCCCGTTGCAGTTGGGTTCCACCACCGTCAGGCAGATGGCCGTAGCCAGGGCCGCATCGATGGCGTTGCCTCCCTGGAGCAGCATCCGCAGACCGGCCTGGGCCGCCAGAGGCTGTCCGGTGCAGACCATGCCGTTCCGGGCGAAAATGGTCCGCCGCCGGGAAGGATAAGGATAAACCGATGCATCAAATTCCATTGCCATACCTCCTGTTTTTTAATAGGATCCCACCAGAAAACCGAAATACAGGGGAAGTTCCAGGATCTGCCCCTTCCGGGACACATTGTCAGCGGTGAGCTGGATGGCCTGTTCCACCTGGTATTTTTCCGGCTGCTGGAGCAGGGTCTTCAGGCTCTTGGTGTTGCCGGTGGAAGGGGTTGCCTTCACCAGGGTGCTCTTGCCCTGGCAGCGGATGACGAAATCCACTTCCAGCCCGGAATTTTTATGATAGTAGTAGAGCTTCCGGCCGCCCTTGCTGAGAAGGTCGGCGGCCAGGCTTTCGTACACGGCTCCCTGGCAGCCGGACAGATCGCCCTGGAGCAGTTTCAGCCGGTCCTCCCCGGTGAGCATGGCGGCGTAGAGCCCCACATCCTTCATATAGACCTTGAAGATGGAATCGATGGCGTGGCGTTCCAGGGGCAGCCCCGGTTCCGTCAGGTTGTAGCACCGGGTGACGATGCCCGCTTCTTCCAGCCAGGAAAGAGCCCCTTCGAACTGGGACGCTTTGGAGCCTTTTTTCAGCTGGGCATACTGGTACTTTTTGTTTTCCTTGTTCAGCTGGAGGGGCACCGCATCCAGTACCGTCTTCAGCTTGGCCCGGGCCCGTTTGTTCACGTCCACGAACAGGTTCTCCTCATAATCCCGGAGGATGGCCTGCTGTTTTTCCAGGACGGCGTTGATGTCGTGGGTCTGGACATAGGTTTCCACCACTTCCGGCAGCCCGCCCACCAGGGCATACTGCCGGAGCAGTTCGTTGAGCCGCAGGTGGAGGGCCTCCGGCACGGGAGTCTCCTTATCCAGACTCTGGTGGAGCATATCCAGCACCGGGGTGGTGATGCCGTTGGCCCAGAGGAATTCTTCGAAATCCAGGGGCACCATGTTCACCACGGTTTCGCAGCCCACCGCAATGGGAGCGGGCTCTTTGCCGTAGCCCTTGACCCCCAGCAGGGACCCGGCGGCAATCACATCGTACCGGCCGTCCATCTTAAAGGCCTTCAGGGCACTGCGGGCTTCGGGGCATTCCTGGACTTCGTCCAGGATCAGGACGGTCCGGTAGGGTTCGAACACGGCTTCCGGACCCACCAGGGCGGTGATCAGCATCACCAGGTAGTTCACGTCCACCGAATCCCGGAAAATGGCCGCATAATCGGGTTTTTCCTGGAAGTTCAGGTACACCACATGGGCGTATTCCTTTTTGGCGAAATCCAGGATGGAAGTGGTCTTTCCGCAGTGGCGGCACCCCTTGACCACCAGGGGATTGTGCTGCGGGACCTGTTTCCAGGTCTGCAGGAATTTTTCGATCTTGCGCTGAAGCATAGGATTCCTCTTTCTTTCCCTTAAATACTCACTTGACTATAGAAGCTCCTTACACTTTACAGGAAATGAGTCCATTTTTCAAGGAAGTTTTTGTGTTTTTTCCTTTTTATTTTTCAGCGGCTTTCCGGAAGACTTTTTCCACCAGTTTCAGGGTCACCTGACAGGATTTTTCCAGGGAAGGCAGGGGCAGGAATTCATACCGGGAATGGAAATTCAGGGCCCCGGTGAAGTAATTGGGGGTAAAGATGCCCTGGGTGGACAGCCAGGAGCCGTCGGTGCCGCCCCGCATGGCAATGGTTTTGGGGGTGATGGCCAGTTCTGCCAGGGCTTCATAGAGGAAATCCACCGCTTCCCGGTTGTCCAGGGTCATGGCGTCGGCAATGTTGCCGTAGATGTCTTCCAGGGTGCAGCGGATCCGGGCCCGGGGTTCCCGGGCCTTCAGCCGTTCCACATTGGCCAGGATGGTCTGTTTCCGGGCTTCATACCGGGTTTTGTCGTGGTCCCGGATGGCCAGCTGGACCGTGGCCTGGGAGGCATTGGACTGGATGCTCTTGATCCAGATATACCCTTCCTTCCCTTCGGTGCATTCCGGGGTTTCCTTCCGGTCGAAGAAATTGGCGAAATCCACCGCCAGCAGGGTGGGGTTTACCAGGTTCCCCTTGGCGTTCATGGGATGGGCACTGATGCCCTGGATTTCCACGGTGGCGGCCCCGGCGTTGAAGGTTTCATACACCACTTCTCCCAGGGCGCAGCAGTCGATGGTATAGGCGAAATCCACCGGGAACCGGCTGATATCCAGGGATTTGGAACCCTTCAGCCCCACTTCCTCATCCGGGACGAAGGCCACATAGATATCTCCATGATGGATCTCCGGATGGTCCGTCAGGGTCTGGAGCATGGTCATCACATTGGCCAGGGCGGCCTTGTTGTCGGCCCCCAGGACGCTGGTGCCATCGGTGAACACAATGTCCTGGCCCACATAGTCCGCCAGTTCCGGATGGTCGGCAGCCTTCATGACAATGTTCTTATCGGCGTTGAGGACCACGTCGCCCCCGGGATAGTTCCGGATCACCTGGGGATGGACCTGGGGACTCAGGTTCACATCCACCGTATCCAGGTGGCAGCAGAAGCCGATTTTGGGCACGGTGCCGGTGAAGCCGGCGGGCAGGTTGGCGGGCAGCATTCCGGTAAGGACGCAGCGGTCGCTGAGCTGGATGTTTTCCAGGTCCATCACTTCCAGTTCCGCTTCCAGCTGCTGGGCCATATGCCACTGGTCCGGGGTGCTGGGAACAGCGGCGACCCCGGCCTTGCTTTGGGAAGGGATATTCACGTAACGGAGAAAACGATCAAGCAGTTGTTGAGTCAGTTGAGACATGGGCAATTCCTCCTTGGATTTGTGTTGTCGGGGATATTATAGCATAGGATGCGGAACAAAGCGGGCGGACAGAAAAAGGAGCCAGGTGCACGAGATGGGTCCAGATGCGCGAAAGCGGAGATTTTGGAGTTGGGCATAGTACATAGTGGTACATGCCCAGCTCCAAAATCTCCGCTGACAAAGCAGATGGGGTCTTATTGTGTGCAGGGGTTATGCGTCAGCCGTTACCAGAGCAAGTCCAATCCTCCCCCTCCCCTCATCCACGCTGATCACCTTGACCTGGACCGTTTCTCCGGCGCTGACCACATCCAGGGGATGTTTGATCCGTTTCTGGCTCATGTGGGAAATGTGGATGAGGCCGGCGGTTTTGATGCCGATGTCCACGAAGGCGCCGAAATCGGTGACATTCCGGATGGTGCCCCGGAGGATGGTCCCCACTTTGATGTCCGACAGTTTCACGATGTTCTGGCGGGTCAGAGGGGCCGGAAGATCGGACCGGGGATCCCGGCCGGGAGCCACCAGGGCATCCAGGATGTCGTGGACGGTGGGTTCCCCGGCCTCCAGTTCCCGGGCCAGCCGGGCTTCATCCACCTGTTTCCGCCGGGCGGCCAGCCGTGCCAGTTTTTCTTTGTCCTGCAGGTCTTCCAGGGCAAAGCCCAGCTTTTCCAGGATCTGCTGGGCCAGGGCGTAGGATTCCGGATGGACGGGGGTGTCATCCAGGGGAGACTTGCCCCCGTGGATCCGCAGGAACCCGGCGCACTGGGTAAAGGCAGCCGGGGCACCTTCAGCAGCTGCCGCCGTCCGGTGAACCGGCCGTTGGCGTTCCGCCAGGCCACAATGTTGCCGGCGGTGGCGGCAGTGATCCCGGCCACATGGCGGAGCAGGGCGGGAGACGCGGTGTTCAGGTCCACTCCCACATGGTTCACCACCCGTTCCACCACCCCGTCCAGGGTACCGGCCAGGGCTTTCTGGTCCACATCGTGCTGGTACTGGCCCACCCCGATGGCCTGGGGATCGATCTTCACCAGTTCCGCCAGAGGATCCTGGACCCGCCGGGCCATGGATACGGCACCCCGGATGGTCACATCGTATTCCGGCAGTTCCTCCTGAGCCAGTTTGGAGGCGGAATAGACGGAAGCCCCGGCTTCATTGGTAATGAGATAATGGACGTCCTTCAGCTGGTGTTCCTGGATCAGCCGGGCGGCAAACTGCTCTGTCTCATAGGAAGCAGTGCCGTTGCCGATGGACAGCAGGGTTACATGGTGCTTTTGGATCATGGACAGGAGCAGGGCCTCGGCCTTTTTCTTCTGGCCTTCGCTCTGGGTCACCTGGATCACCCCGTGGTCCAGCACCTGGCCGGTGGGATCCACCACCGCCACCTTGCAGCCGGTCCGGTAGCCCGGATCCAGCCCCATAACCGTATGGCCGGCCAGGGGAGCCTGGAGCAGCAGCTGTCCCAGGTTGGCCCCGAACACCTTGATGGCCTGGTCTTCCGCCTGTTCCGTCAGCCTGCTGCGGATTTCCCGTTCCAGGGCCGGGAACAGCAGCCGTTTCCAGCTGTCCGCCAGGGCTTCCTTCAACTGGTCCCGGTAGATGCAGGGCCGGCGGAGCACCCGCCATTCCATTTTCCGGAGGGCCTGCTGTTCATCCCACACCAGATGGACTTTCAGACATCCTTTCTTTTCGCCCCGGTTGATGGCCAGTACCCGGTGGGAAGGCAGGGTCCGGACCGGTTCCCGGTAATCGGCGTACATCAGGAAGGTCTGGGCCTCTTCCGCCTCTTCCACCAGTTCGGTCTGGAGGAAACCGTGGTTCCACAGCTGTTCCCGGAGGGTCTGGCGCAGGGTGGGATCTTCCGCCGCCAGTTCCGCCACAATGTCCCGGGCGCCGGCCAGGGCGTCTTCCGGGGTCTCCACCCCTTTGTCCGGATCCACATAGGCCCGGGCGGCGGTCAGGGCATCTCCCTTCTGGTCCCGCTGGAGGAGGAAGGCGGTGGCCAGAGGTTCCAAGCCTTTTTCCCGAGCCTGTTGGGCACAGGTACGCCGTTTTTGCTTGTAAGGCAGGTAATAATCTTCCAGTTCTGTCAGTTTCTGGGCATTTTCAATGGCTTTCCGCAGGTCCGGGGTCAGTTTTCCCTGTTCGTCGATTTTGGCCAGGATCTCTTCCTGGCGCTTCACCAGGTTCCGGAGGGTACCCAGCCGTTCTTCGATGGTCCGGATCTGCTCATCCAGCAGGGAGCCGGTGACTTCTTTCCGGTAACGGGCGATAAAGGGGACGGTGTTGCCCCCGTCCAGGAGTTCCACGGTCTTTTCCACCTGCCAGGGGTGTACGGACAGTTCCCGGGCAATGAGCGGGGCGATGTCAGTTTGTTTCATTGGATATTTTCCTTTCGTAGAAAAGAGGGCTGCGGATTATACCGCAGCCCCGACTCTTTCCAGGCACACGAGATGGGTTATGCGTCAGCCTTTAAATATGTTTCACCCATATCGGGTACGTACTCAGGATGATGACTATCAGCAGCGTCACATAATCTCCCAGGTGCAGTTTCATGGGCCGGCGGTTCTTGTAGGTGTTGGGGCCGAATCCTTTCAGTTCCATGGACAGGGCCAGGGTATCGGATTTGGCCACCGCCCGCATCACCAGAGGCTTTACCACCGCCAGGTAGGCATAGAGCCGTTTGAAGGCGTTCCCCCGGTTGGAATAGCCCCGGCAGGACTGGGCATCCAGAGTAATGGCGGAATCGGACAGGAAATCCGGCACGAACCGCAGGGCCGTGGTGAGCATGAAGGCATATTCATAGGGCATGTGGAACTTTTCCACCAGGGCCTGGGCAATGTCCTGGATCCGGGTGGACGCCAGAAGGCACAGGAAGGCCGTGGTCATCACGAACATCCGCAGGCCCCCGGTAAGGGCCACATACAGGGGAGAGCCGAACAGCAGCTGGAGCAGCACCATCATGCCGGTGAATACGGTCAGGGTGCCGATGGCCGCCATGGTCATCCGGTCCCGCTTGATGGTCAGCAGGATCACCAGTTCCAGCACCAGCAGGCTGGCCACTGCGGACACCGGCAGCAGGAACACCCAGGCAGTGACCGCCAGCACCAGGATCAGTTTGGTAAATGCGGTGATTTTCATGCCTTGGCACCTTCTTTCGGCTGGATTTTTTCACACAGGTCTTCCGGACTGTCCGCCATTACATTGAACAGAGCGCTGAGCCGGGCCAGGACGGGCTGCTTCAGGCCCCATTCCCCAATGGGCCGCTTCCCGTCGAACAGATCCCCGGTTTTCCCGTCATAGACCAGCTGGCCGTCGTGGAGCACCAGGGCATGGGTGGTGAACTTCCGGGCGATTTCCATATCATGGGTGATCAGGATCAGGGTGATGTGCTTTTCTTCCTGGAGCCGGGCCAGGTATTCCATCATATGCTTTTTTTCCTGTTCGTCCTGGCCGTTGGTGATTTCGTCCAGGATCAGGGTCCGGGGCTGGAGAGCCAGCGCCACCGCCACCCCCAGCCGCCGCTTCTGGCCGAAGGACAGGCCCCGGGGATACTGGTCCAGATAAGGGGTCAGCCCCATGGCTTCCACTGCATCCCGCACCTGCCGGTCCAGGGCTTCTTTGGGCATTTTCCGGTTCTGGAGCCCGTAAGCCACCTCATCATATACCGTATCCCCCAGCAGCTGGAGGTCCGGATTCTGGAACACATATCCCACCTTGTCCGCCAGATCCGCCGGTTCGTAGCCGGCAATGTCCACCCCATCCACCAGCACCTGGCCGCTCCGGGGATGGTCCAGGGCCATGAACAGCCGGCTGAGGGTGGTCTTGCCGCTGCCGTTGTGGCCCAGAAGCGCCACCGCTTCCCCGTCTTCCACCCGGCAGGTGATGTCCTGGAGCACAGGGACGCCTCTCCGATAGGCGAAGTTTACTGCTTTTGCTTCAATCATGCCTTGCCGCCTCCCTGAAATTTCTGGAGCAGTTCTTTTTCTGCTTCCTCTTCCGTTCTCCAGTCGCCCAGCTTCACCGGGTATCTTTCTTCCAGGCCCAGTTTCACCAGCCACAGTTCCGGCAGGTTCTCCCGCAGATCTTCCTGGGCAAAGGCGACCCGGGCCGCTTCTTCGAATTTTCCCTGCACCTGGGCTTCCCCGCCGCTGATCAGCACCAGATCCGTCATATAGGGCAGCAGGTAGTTCAGGTCGTGTTCCACCACCACCACGGTCATCTGGTGCTGCTGATAGATCTTGTGCACCAGAGCATACAGGGACCGGGCTCCGTCCGGATCCAGAGCGGACACCGGTTCGTCCAGGATCAGCACTTCCGGCCGGCAGGCCAGCACCGAGGCCAGCAGCAGCCGCTGCCGCTGTCCTCCGGACAGTTCATCCAGCTGGTAGTTTTCCCGGCCGGGGAGCCCCACGTCTTCCAGGGCCTGGCTCACCCGGGCATCCACTTCGTCCGGAGAAAACCCATGGTTCAAAAGACCGAAGGCGATTTCTTCCCCGGCGGTCAGGGAAACCATCTGGCTTTCGTAATCGTCCATCATGATCCCCACCCGCATGGCAATTTCCGAGATCTTCCGGCCCTTCAGGTCTTCTCCCAGCACTTCCACGGAGCCATGGTACCGGCCCCCGTAATAATGAGGGACGATACCCGTCATGGCCTTGCACAGGGTGGTCTTGCCGGCGCCGCTGGGCCCGGCGATGGCGGTGAAGCTGCCCTTCTGGATCTCCAGGTTGATGTCTTTCAGCACCAGATCACTGTTCAGATAGGCAAAATAAAAATCCGAAATCCGGATGGCCGTTTCACTCATGGCGTTTTCCCTCCGTGGCAAAGAAAATCTTCCTGACCGGACCATAGAGCACCTGGGTCACAACTCCGTTCAGCACCCCTACGGTGAGCACCACCGGCAGCATGGCACGGGTCCATACCGCAAGGGGCAGGCCCAGCACCAGTTTCAGGATGTAGGTGAATACGCTGCCGCTGACCGTGGTGGCCAGAAAACCTACAATAAAAGGCTTCACTTTCAGCTGCTCCAGATGGGCCAGGGCGAAGGCCTTCACCAGGATGCAGGCGGTCATTGCCCCGCACAGTTCACTGGCAATGTTCCCCAGGGGGAAGGCGGATTTGGAGGAAGGGATCAGCGTCAGACCGGCCACAAAGCCGATGCCCAGCGCCCGGGTCAGCCCCGGCCTGGTCAACGAGATGGTGATGGAATACATGGCAATGGTCCAGTTGGGGGTGACCCCGCCCACGTTGGGGCTGATGGTATGGAGGATGACTCCAATGGCCAACAGCAGGGCCGTCATGGCCACCCAGCGGTGGGTATCCCTGGCGGCTTCCACCGTAATCAGTTCCGGAATCGGTTTTTCCATGCTGCGATGCTCCTTTGCTGCAATAACATTATAATGTATAGTTTATGGGGCCGCCGGGGGGATGTCAAGAAAAAAAGGTGCTGTGAAAAAATGAAGAATCATTTTCCCACAGCACCTTTTTGGTCACTGGTCAACGGTCAGCATTTTTCCGATTTCCGCCCTTCGGGCCGGAAAATCTGACAGCAGACTTCCAGCAGTTTCTTCTTCTGGGTTTCCAGTTCCACCAAAAGCATCTCGATCCGGTCCGCCGGCACCTGGAACACCTCCAGGGCCTGGGCCAGGATCAGCCGTTTCAGCTGCTCCCGGGGAAACAGGTATTTGAAATCGTGGGCCATGATGTACCCGCCCAGGGAAGCCCGGACCACCAGCACCCGTTCATAACATTCCTGGGCGGTAAACTGCCGGGCAAAAGTCAGATGGGCATAAGAAGCATGCCGGTCCACCAGCAGCTCGAACAGCCGGGAGGTAGTGTACAGAGTCCGGCAGAGGCTGCAGAGCATGGCGCTTTTGTCCACGGCTTCCAGGGCTATGGCCAGGGGCACAATGTACTGGTACAGGGCCAGCATTTCCCTGGGATTTTCCTTCAGCAGGATTTCCGAAGGGGCCAGTTCTTTTTCCATCACTTCCTGGGCCCGGACCAGCAGCATCTCCGAGATGGCGGCCAGCAGTTCGTCCTTGGTTTTATACCAACGGCGGAGTTCACCTTCCCCCACACCGGATTCCGCACTGATCCGGCGGAGCGTCGTCCGCTGATAGCCGATTTCCTGCAGCATCCGGACTGCCGTTTTCAGCACTTTTTCCCGACTCGCCTGCTCCTGTAGAGGAATATCTGCCAATGGTTCTTTTCTGTTTCTGCCCATACTATCTGAAACTCCATTCTTTCTGCAATTTCTTGTTGGTCCCAGTGTAGCACGGGCTATCCTCCTTCAGCAATCCCATGGCGAAAAGTTCATGATTTTCATTTTTTTGCCACATTGCTTTGGAGAAATCCCTGTAACATCCTTCGTTTTTTCCAGACTAACAGGTCAGTATCCGACTGCTCAGTCGGTTTGAACGCCAAGAAAAAGGACCGCCGCCAAAGCAGCAGTCCTTTTTCACCTGGGAGCTCCGGCTTTCCTCGGAGTCTCCCTCCCTCGTTATCCTTCGATAGCGATGTATTTCTTGTTGTCCACCTTCTGGGGTTCCTTCTTGGGAATGCTCAGTTCCAGGATCCCGTTCTCGTACTTGGCTTTCACATCAGCCTCGGTGACCCCTTCGCCCACATAGAAGCTCCGGGCGCACTGGCCAAAGGTCCGTTCGCGGCGGATATACTGGCCTTTCTTGTCTTTTTCATCCTTGTCCACACCCTTGCTGGCGCTGATGGTCAGATACCCGTTTTCCAGCTGTGCATGGATTTCATCTTTCTTGAAGCCCGGCAGATCGATATCCAGTTCATAGTGGTCGCCCACATCCCGCACATCGGTCTTCATCATATTTCTGGCGTGTTTCCCGTACAGAGGGTTCCGTGCGGTGAACACATCATCAAAGTCATTCATGAGATCATCGAACACATTGTCATTGAAAACACTAGGCAGTAACATAAGCCATTCCTCCATTCAATCTTGGCCTTGAAGGTCAGCTTTTGGAACTACCGAAAGGCTGGATTCCTGTGGCTCCCTGAGGAGCCTCTCCCACGCTCCAGGTTCTCTTGGGAACCCTTCTCTGTGTCTTTCCTTCGTTCTGCTATTATACTAGCACACTTTGTTAGCACTGTCAAGTATTGAGTGCTAAAAAGTCAAATTTTATTTGACTTTTACATCTTCACCTTTGCCGGAGAGGCGATCAGGAACAGGTTGTGGTTCCCTCCCTCTTTTTCCGGGAACTGACCGTACATGTCAAAGGTGGAGAAGAACCGGGCCGCCGGGTAGATGCCGTAGCCGTCCTGGTTGTGGTCCGTGGTGTCATAGGGATCTGCCACGATCAGCACATCGTCCTGGGTATCGGCGGTGCCCATATCGTCATAACCGATGATCACCTGCCAGTGGCCGCCCCAGTCGATCCATCCCGCCAGGATGGGTTTACCGGCCTTCAGGGTGGCCTTGATGTCTTCCGGCCCAAAGGTCTTTCCGGCTTTGGCATAATCTTCGGTGGTCACCAGGTCGAAGCCCCCCACCTTCTGGAAGATGTCCTTCATCTGTTCCAGGGTGGTGCCCGGGTAGCCATCCGGGAAGCCGGGCACATCCACATCCTTCAGGGGATGGCGCAGATCCGCCAGCTTCTGTTCCGTCCAGTCCTTCTGCCGGTCATACCACCGGAGGACCATCAGAGCTGCGGCAGGCCCGCAGGACCATTCACTGGACTGCTGAATGGTCTTGAAGGCTGGCAGCAGCGTAAAAGACCCTTTGGAATGCATATGATAGAAATCAGGGTGGGTATAATAGATGGATTTTTTATGATCCAGCTTCCGTTCGATGGAAGCAGCCCCCTGGTCCTGGGTAATCTTGGCCGGTTCCTGGAATTTCATGTCGTCGCTGAAGTTCCGTCCGGGCGCTGCCCACACCGGCAGGGAAAAGCCTGCTGCCAGGATGCCGGTCAGCAGGGCGGAAAACAGGCGGGTCGTCATTTTCATTGTATCACCTCATTGCAGTTTGGTTGTTGCACCGTTCCATTATACGAAATTCTGCAAAAAAAGCCTATGCTCTTTCCTGGAAATGGTGTATAATAGCATTGTAATACTTTTCATTACAGAAAGGATGATTCCCATGGCAAATCATGAAGAACTGGTTGCAGAAGTAAAGAATCTGGCGGCAGCCCCCAGCGTATACAGCGGGCTGAAGGATCTGGCGGAACAATGGCTGGCAGCGGACGGTACCGCAGCCCAGGCCAACCTGACGGCTCTGCTCCGGGCAGCCCTGAAGGAAGATGTGTGCACCATCGAGGAGGTGCTGCCCTTCCTCGCTTCCGATGAAGCCAAAAAGGCTTTCGGAGAAGAAGCGGCCGCCCAGATGCTGGCCCAGGGCCAGAAGGTCAAGGCCGAAGGGGGCAAATACTGCTTCTGCCCGGCCTGCACCGCCGGCGCCAAGATTTTGGAGATGCTGGGAGAATAAGAAAAAGGGAGTGTGAAAAAATGCTTTTTCACACCCCGTCACTAGTCACTAGTCTCTAGTCACTAGCCGATGGAAGCCAGCTGACGCAAGCGAAATAAAGGCGCTGTGGATGATTTTTTCACAGCGCCTTTTTGCTCGCGAGTCGTGGCCCGCGACCCGCAACCGGGGTGTGGATTTTTCCACACCCCCTTTTTTATACCATCTTCTCCGGATGGAACACTTTGTCGAATTCTTTTTCTTCCATGAAGCCCAGTTTCAGCACGGCTTCCTTCAGGGAAACATTGTCCTTGAAGGCCAGCTTGGCCACCTGGGCGCATTTGTCATAGCCGATGTAAGGGCTCAGGGCCGTCACCAGCATCAGGGAATTGTGCAGGTTGTGGGCCATTTTTTCCTTGTTGGCCTTAATGCCCACCACGCAGTTCTTCCGGAAGGATTCCATCACATCCCCCAGCAGCCGCACGGACTGGAGGAAATTGTAGATGGTCACCGGCAGGAACACGTTCAGCTGGAAATTCCCCTGGGAAGCGGCAAAACCAATGGCCGCATCGTTCCCCATGACCTGGACCGCCACCATGGTCACTGCTTCGCACTGGGTGGGGTTCACTTTCCCGGGCATAATGGAAGAACCCGGTTCATTGGCGGGGATGGTGATTTCTCCCAGGCCGTCCCGGGGACCGGAAGCCAGCCACCGCACATCATTGGCCATTTTCATCAGGTTGGCTGCCAGGGCTTTCAGGGCCCCATGGGCAAAGACCATGTCATCCAGGCTGGTGAGGGCATGGAACTTGTTGGGAGCCGTCACAAAGGGGAACCCGGTGTTCTTGGCAATGAAGCCGGCCACCTTTTTGTCAAAGCCCTTGGGTGCGTTGAGACCGGTGCCTACGGCCGTGCCCCCCAGGGCCAGTTCCAGCAGGCCCTTTTCCGCCGCTTTGATTTCCTGCCGGTTCCGTTCCAGCATGGTCCGCCAGCCGGAGATTTCCTGGGAGAAAGCCACAGGCACCGCATCCTGCAGGTGGGTACGGCCGGTGGTCACAATGCCCTTGTTGGCTTTTTCCAGCTTTTTGAAGGCCGCCACCAGTTCGTCCAGGGAGGGCAGCAGATGTTTTTCCAGTTCCCAGACGGCGGCAATGTGCATGGCCGTGGGGAAGGTGTCGTTGGAACTCTGGGACATGTTCACATGGTCGTTGGGGTGGAGCAGGGCTTCCCCGGCCATTTCATTGCCCCGGTGGGCGATCACTTCGTTTACGTTCATGTTGCTCTGGGTACCGCTGCCGGTCTGCCATACCGCCAGGGGGAAATTCCCGTCCAGTTTCCCCTTGAGGATTTCATCACAGACCTTCCCGATGGTCTGGCAACGCTTTTTGTCCAGTTTTTCCAGGGCCTCATTGGCCTGGGCCGCGCTTTTCTTCAGATAGGCAAAGGCCCGGATCACTTCCGGGGGCATTTTTTCCGTACCGATCCGGAAATTCTCGATGCTCCGTTCTGACTGGGCCCCCCAGTATTTATCCGCCGGGACTTTGATTTCTCCCATGGAATCCCGTTCCAGACGCCATTCCTCTTTTTTCGCCATGCTATCCCCTCACTTTTCTCATGATACCTGCATTATTCCATAGCCCCAAAGGTTTGTCAAATGAAGAAGGAGCCGTTGCCCATGCAACAGCCCCTTCTGTTTCACGCCGCCTGGAGAGCGGCAGCTTTCCTTTTCTGGAAGAAGATCACGCCGATGAGGATCACAGCCCCCACAATGTCGGTCTGGACCCCCGGGATCATCAGCAGCAGGGCTCCCGCCAGAGAAACCAGACGCATGACCACATTCACCGGTGCATACACATACCCTTCGCAGGCCACTGCCAGGAGGAATACCCCCAGGGCCGCCGTGGCCGCCGTAAACAACCCTTCTGCCAGGGTTGTATTGATCAGCATCAGCTGGGGCGACAGCACGAAGATGTAGGGAATGATGAACCCGGCCACCGCCAGCTTCACCGAAGTCCACCCGGTCTTCATGGGATCCCCGCCGGACACACCGGCTGCCGCAAAGGCCGCCAGCGCCACGGGAGGCGTCAGGTTGGCGAACATGGCAAAGTAGAAGCTGAACATATGGGCCGCCGCATTGGGGATCCCCAGCTTGAACAGGGCCGGAGCCGCAATGGAGGAGGTGATGATGTAGGAGGGAATGGACGGCAGGCCCATGCCCAGGATCATGCAGGTGATCATGGTGAACACCAGGGTGAACATGATGCTGGTGTTCCCCAGGCTGATGATGGTGTTGGCCATGGTGAGCCCGAACCCGGTCTTGGAGGAAACCCCCACCACGATGCCCACGCAGGCACAGGCAATGGCCACGCTGACCGTTTGCTTGGCCCCTTCCGCCAGGGCATCCACAATGGCTTTGGGTTTCATCCGGGTGGTTTTCTTCAGGGCTGCCACCAGGATGGTCACCCCGATGGTGAGCACCGCCGCATACACCACGGTGGAACCGGACATGAACAGCATGTACAGCAGGAACACGATGGGGATGATCAGATGGCCCTGGGCCTTCAGCACATCACGGGTCCGGGGCAGCTGTTCCCTGGGAACCCCCACCAGCCCGTCCTTGGAAGCCCGGAGCTGGACCTGGATCATGATCCCCATGTAGTACAGCAGGGCCGGGATGGCCGCCCACACAATGATCTCCGAATATTTAACCCCCAGGATTTCCGCCATGATGAAGGCGGCCGCCCCCATAATGGGCGGAAGCAGCTGGCCCCCTACGGATGCCGCTGCCGACACGGCTCCGGCGAATTCCGCCGAATACCCGGTCTTTTTCATCAGGGGAATGGTAAAGGATCCGGTGGTCACCACATTGGCCACGGCAGACCCGTTGATGGAGCCCAGGAGCCCGGCAGCCACCACCGACACCTTGGCGGGACCGCCTTTGGTGTGGCCGGCCAGGGACAGGGAAATGTCATTGAAGAATTTCCCCATGCCGGATTTGGTCATGACACAGCCGAAAAGAATGAACAGGAAAATATAGCTGGAAGATACGTTGACGGAAGTCCCGTAGATCCCTTCCGTATTGGCGAAGAAATGGTTGGACAGGCTGAGCCAGTCATAGCCCCGGTGCATGAACATGCCCGGGAATTCCCGTCCGTACATCCCGTAGAGGATAAAACAGAGGCTCAGGATGGGCAGGGCCTTGCCGCTGCACCGCCGGGTGGCTTCCAGCACCAGTACCACCAGCAGGGTGGCCATCACCATATCCATATCGCTGGCCCGTCCGGCCCGTTCCACGACCCCCAGATAATCATGCCAGATATAGAAGGGGATCACAAAGGAAATGGCGGCCAGGAACCAGTCAAACCAGCTGGGTTTGGTCCGGCTGGATTTTTTCCGCATGGGATACATCAAAAAACACATGGAACACATCATGGCCACATGGAGAGACCGGTGCACCAGGGTGACCGGAGGCCCGAAAATGGCCGTGTACAAATGGTACAGAGAAACCAGGATGGCAAAAATATAAAAGAAGCTTTTGATTTTTCCGGTGAATTTCCGGGTGGCGCTTTCCTTATCCACCTTTTCAATGATGGCATTGGTCTTGGCGGCCATTTCTTCCGTCATATCCCCGGTGATGATCCCGTCCTTATTGACGGGAGCCTGGGAGAAGGCGTCTGCACCCGATTCTGTCGAGCGTTTCTTCAAATCGTCCATCGAAATACCCCCTCTTCTCTATGATCAGGGTCAGCCGGGTATGCTCCGGAAGGAGCCGTCCGCTGGTGATCAGCTGGTCGTTCAGCCGGATTTCCCGGGTGGCGTAATGGGAATTCAGCCAGTCGATCCGGGGGAACACCTGGCCGATTTCGTCCATGTAGATGTTTCCCTTTTCGTCGATCCAGGTCTTTTTCCCCTTGTTCTCCGGGATCCCCGCCCCAAAGGCCGGGAAGGAAATGGTATCCAGCACCAGGCTGTTGTCGTCGGCCACATGGAAATATTCATGCCAGTGGATGTGCTCCAGGGAATGGATCCAGCCGAAAAACAGCCGGTCCCCCCTGCCGGCGGGAAATTCCACATAGGTTTTCCCTGTCTGATAATCCCTGATCCGCAGGACCGTCTGGCTGGCCCAATGCCACCAGAACAGCAGTCCGACGGCAAAGGGCAGGGCCAGACAGGCCAGGATCTTTTTTTTACCCTTCATGGGACAGCGTTACAGCTTCCCTTTTTCTTTCCAGAATTTTTCCGCACCGGGATGCAGCTTCAGAGAGGTCCCTTTGATGCCTCTCAGGCCGGTATCCAGGGTGATTTCCCGTTTGGCGGTGGCGTGGGAGGCGCCGATGGTTTCCAGGCCCTTCTGGGAATAGATCCCGGTGAGCAGGTCATAGACCACATCGTCCGGCAGTTTCTTGTCCACCAGCATCACGTTCATCACAGCAGCGGTAGGCGTATCCACTTCGGTGTCATAGGATTCCTTGGGAATCTTGAAGGGCATGTAGAAGGGATATTTGGTGGTCAGGTTCTTGATGGCTTCCCCGTCGATGGGAATGAACCGGATCTTCTTCATGGTGCCCAGTTCCTTGATGGTGGCATTCCCCAGACCGGAGGTTACAAAGGCCACGTCGCACTGGCCATTCTTGATCTGGTCGATGGCTTCCCCGTAGGACAGGTAGTCCACTTTGGCATCGCTGTAGCTCATGCCGTTGGCTTCAAAGATCATCCGGGCATTCAGTTCCACCCCGGAGTTGGGAGCCCCTACCCCCACTCTCTTGCCTTTGATGTCCTTGAAGGTCTTGATGCCGGAATCTTCCGTGGTAACGATCTGGACCACATTGGGCCACAGACCCATCATCACCCGCAGATCCGGTTCTTTTTTCTTGCCTTCAAAAGCCCCGAAGGCATCCTGGCACTGGATCACCGAGTCGGACATGGCAATGGCCATTTCGCCCTTGCCGGTCAGGATCCCGTTGATGTTTTCAACCGTAGCCCCGGTGGCCGTAGCGGATGTTTTGTATCCCATTTCCCCGACGACTTTCGAGAAGGCGCCTCCGATGGGGAAATAGATCCCGCTGGTAGGTCCGGTCAGGACGGTGATGAACTGTTTGCTCCGGTCCAGTTTTCCGTCACTGGTCTTTTTGTCCCCGGAGCCGCCGCAGCCTGCGGCCGTTACGGCCAGCAACCCTGCCATCAATACTGCAAACCACTTTTTCACAATAATCCCTCCTTAGATTGATGAAATGAGAGCTCTTCAAACCCGGCAAAGGGCTGAATTCAGAAAGAAAAGGGGGTACATCATAAAAAGGCAATTCGTGAACCGCAAAATTCTGTTTTGCATAAACCAGACATTTATTTTCATAATTCCGCAAATTCTATGGATTCAGTATAACATACACTTTTCACACTTTCAACACAATTTTGTCTGCAACACTGTATACAACAGGTTGTATAAATACAGCATTTGTTCATGATAAAAGATGATTATGGATATTTCTCCCCCTTTCTGACAAATTCTCTGGAGTCGAGGCTGACGATTCACCCCCAACATCCCAGCATGATCTGCAGGATCCTCACGCCGGGAGGCCCGAAAAATCACCGGACAGGGGAATTTTTTCCGTGCACGCAAAAAAAGACCTGCCCAGCAGGACAGGTCTTTTACTTTCAAATGGTGATCCACCCGGGACTCGAACCCGGGACACCCTGATTAAAAGTCAGGTGCTCTACCAACTGAGCTAGTGAATCATTGCGTTACAGCTTAATCATTATAGCGTGAAGCAGCCGATTTTGTCAACCCTTTTTTTCCAGGTTTTTCATATAAAGATCCATTTCATCGGCAATCTTCTTGGAATACTCCACGGCATGGACCACGGTCTTGGCCCCGGTAACTACATCTCCGGAGGCAAAGACCCCGGGCAGGGTGGTTTCCCCTTCTTCGGAAATCTTCAGGTTCCCCCGGTCGTTCAGTTCCAGCCCTTCATTGTGTTCCACCAGCCGGCGCTTGGGCACCTGGGAAACGGCGATCACCACACTGTCCACGGGCACCAGCCGGGCGGTGTCTTCCAGCACAATCACATGGCCGTCTTCCACTTTGGTATCCGCCACCATGGGGCCTTCGTCCTTGATGGCCACGGCGGTTTTGTTGAATTCGTACTTCACCCCGTCCAGCAGGGAATATTCGTATTCATCCTGGGAGGCGGACACATGGTCCCGGCGCACATAGACGGTGACGTTTTTGCAGCCGTGACGGACGGCGGTACGGGCCACGTCCATGGCGGAGTTCCCGGACCCGAAAATGGCCACGCTCTGGCCCAGATCCACCGCATCCGGGTTGTTCAGATAGCTGATGGCATAATGGACGTTGCCGAAGGTTTCCCCGGGGATCAGCATCCGTTTGGGCCGCCAGGCCCCGGTACCGATGAACACGGATTTGTACCCGTCGGCAAACAGGTCCTTCAGGGTGATGTTGCCGCCGATGGTGAAGTTGAACCGGAACTTGATCCCCATCTGCTTCATCCGTTCCTCAAATCGGTCCAGGATGTACCGGGGCAGCCGGAATTCCGGGATCCCGTACCGCATGATCCCCCCGATTTTGTCCCGGGAATCGAACACGGTGATCTGGTAGCCCCGTTTGGCCAGGATGATGGCAATGGTGATCCCCGCCGGGCCGGCGCCGATGATGGCCACCTTTTTCCCGTTGGAGGGTGCCTGTTCGATTTTCAGCCGGTCGAAGCAGGAATCAGAAATGTAGTTCTCAATAGCGGAAATATGTACCGGAGCTCCTTTGATTCCCCGGATACAATGCCCTTCGCACTGGGCTGCATGGTTGCATACCAGGCTGCAGACTACGGACAGAGGGTTGTTGTCGAACAGCATCTGGGCGGCGGTCATCAGGTCGTTTTCCTTGAACAGCCGGATCATTTCCGGAATATTGGTATGGATGGGACAGCCTTCCCGGCACATGGGTTTCTTGCACTGGAGACACCGGTTGGCTTCTTCCAATTCGTGAATGGACATACGGAAAACCTCGTTTCCTCAAAGATGGTATTTCCCTATAGTCTATCGAACCGGCAGGGATTCTGTCAAGGTGCTGTTGCATGGGCAACAGTACCTTGAATTGTCAATGGTCAATAGCCGAAGGCCTAAGCCACCTTCTCCAAAACGGAACAGAAAAAGACCGGTGCGGCAACACCGGTCTTTTTCGCGTGCCCAATAAGCACTCCTATCATTTTGCCTGAGTACAGTATATCATTCCCGTCATAAAAAATGCAATTGAACTGATTCAATGGTATGAGTCAACAAGTTCCCGGTAAAACCTTCATCCCAGTATAGTTATGCAGCAAAGTAAAGAGTGCAGATGGAAGAGCACGGACGATGAAAATCCTATGCCCCATTGCGATGCCGCAGGGGACGCAGGCCGGTTGCCCCGCCAGATGCACCAGTTTCCGGCACCAACGCCCCAGGGGTTCACCCCAGGCAAAATCCACCCCGGCCGCTCAGGAGGTCTGTGTCTCCTTCAATCCGGCAGTCCCAGGAACCAGCCGATGGGGATGGTGATAAGGATGGACAGCACCACTCTTTCAAACCAGATTACGAGGATATCCCTCATTTTCAATGGAATATCCGTTCCCATAATGCAGGGAATGCTGGCGGAGAAGAACAGGATCTCCGAAATGCTCACCACCGCAATGACGAATTTCAACAGCAGGGTCCCGCTGCTCTTGATCAGGATGGAGGGCAGGAACATTTCCGGCAGGCACAGAGCCGCCGCTTTGCCGCCCAAAGCAGCCTGGGAAATGCCGAACAGTTTAAAGAGATGTATACACGATTTCAGGCAGGTAAACTGTACAGGATTTGTCAGTTTGGCAATATGGATGTTGGAAAAGCGGATTATTTCTCCACAATCTCCTCTTCCCGGACCGGCGGCTGTCCCAGCCAGCCCAGGGCTTCATCCAGGTCCAGGGTCACTTTTCCGTCTTCTTTTACAAAGGCGGGGATGCCGATGAAGGAACGGCCGTTTTCTCCTTCCCGGGCCGGGGCAAAGGCCGCTTCCCGGTCCCGGAGGGTGAGGAAGGCCTTCATGTTATCGGTATTGGCCGTCATATCAATGAACCGGAACTGGTCTTCCAGCTTCCGGGCCTTCAGGATGGCCAGGGTATTCCGGCAGTCGATGCAGATTTCGCTTCCATAGAACAGGATCATGGTTTCTCGCTCCTTTGTTTTTCTGTTGACCGTATTGTACCGGGTAAGGAGAAGGAATGCAAGCAGGTTGTATTCCGCAGAGAATCCTGCTATACTTTTTATTGAATCATATTTCACTGAATTATAATTCACTGAAGTACAATTCAGTAAAAAGGAGGCTGTTTCCATGTACTCTTTCATTGGCAGAAAAAAGGAGTTGCAGGCACTGGAAGCTCTCTACCGCAAGCCGGGTTTCCAGATGACCATTCTCTACGGCCGCCGGCGGATCGGCAAATCCACTTTGCTGCAAAAGTTTGCTGAACATAAAAAGGTCATTTTCTATACCGCCATCCGCAGCAGCCTTTACCGGAATCTGGAACTGCTCAGCCAGCGGGTCCTGGAAGTCCTGGCACCGGAAAGCCTGGGGATGGTCTTCCAGAATCTGGAACAGCTGTTTTCTTTTCTGGCCCAAAAATGCCAGAAAGAGCGGATTGTGTTCATTTTGGATGAATTTCCCTATATGGCAGAGGAATACCCATCCCTGCTCTCCATACTGCAGAAGGCCATCGACACGGAATGGCAGCAGGGCCAGATGTATCTGATTCTCTGCGGATCCTCGCTTTCGTTTATGGAAGAAAAGGTCCTCAGCGAAAAAAGTCCTTTATTTGGGCGCCGCACCTCCCAGCTGAAACTGGGGCCTTTTTCCTATCTGGAAGCCGCCGATTTCATTCCTGACTGCAGCTTCGAGGAAAAGGCCATCTGTTACGGGGTAACCGGCGGGGTGGCCAAATATCTGTCTCTTTGGGACAAAGACCGTTCTCTGGACCAGAACATTACAGATCTTTTTTTTCAGAAAAGCGGTTACCTGTTTGAGGAACCGGCCAATCTGCTGACCCAGGAGTTCCGGAACATTTCTTCCTACAGCGCCATTATCGAAGCCGTTGCCTCCGGCAAAACCAGGCCTGCGGAAATTGCTGATGCGGCACACCTGGATTCTTCCGCCACCTCCCATGCCCTCCGCAACCTTGTGGCCACAGAGATTGTCCAGAAGAACCAGCCCATTACCGATGAGAAGAATCGAAAAAAAATCCGCTACACCCTGGCTGACACCATGTTCCAGTTCTGGTACCGGTTTGTTCCCGCGGCACTGGATGCCATCGAACTGGGCCGGGGGGCCGCTTATTACCAAACCATTGTCCGGCCCCAGCTGTCCGACTATATGGGAAGCATTTACGAAGAAATGTGCCGCACCTATACGCTGCTGGCCGGGCTGGACGGCAAGTTGGCCTGCTTCGTTACCAGGACGGGAAAATGGTGGGGCACCAATCCCCAAAAGAAAGAAGAAACGGATATCGATGTGGTAGGCCTGGATCCCGTCCATAAACAGGCTGTGCTGGGGGAATGCAAATTCAAAATGGAGCCGGTGGACAAAAAAGTCTATGAAAGCCTAAAAGAACGGAATGGTTTGATTGACCGTCATTACCAGACTGTACAGTATCTTTTCTTCGCCCGCAGTGGATTTTCTTCCTGGCTCCAGGAGCAGGCTGCAAAGGAACCCTTGAAGCTGATCGATCTCCAGGAGCTTTATGAAGGGGTAAAAATGTAGTTGTTGTATTTTCCGAACTGCACATATCTGTTTTTTTAATCGTTCAGTATGATAAGACACTTGTACCTATTTTTCTGTATCATATCTGACATATTTCATATTTCTTCATGGAAATTTCACATTCTTGTTGACTTTATACAAATGATGGACTACACTGACCTTGTTCTGTTCCGTTTGCATCCGGAACCATTCTATGAGAAGGAAGTGCATGTCCATGAAGTTGAAGAAACTGGAAAAAGTCCTCGCTGTAACTGCCCTGTCTCTGAGTTTCTCCCTGGGGATGGCCTATGATGTCCATGCCATGGTGGGAGGCAAGCCGGTCATCGGAATTTCCTGGAAGAGCAACAAACAGGATTATACGGCCTTCAAAAAAATCATTGAGCTGGCCGGCGGTGTCCCGGTGGAACTGGGCCAGATCAAAAGCACCGATGTGAAATATGACGGTGACGGAGCCGTGGACAAATCCGCTCTGGAAAAATCCGGCATGCTGAAGCAGAAATATGCCAACAAGATCAAAGCCAAAGACTTTGCCAAAACCAACATCGCCACGGTGATGCAGGGTGTGGATGGGGTCTTCGGCACCGGAGGGGAAGACATCAGCCCGTCCTTGTATAAAAATGCAGAAAAGGAAAAGAACCACGGGGAAGGAATCAATGCCACCCGGGATATTTCCGACTATACCCTCCAGGCCTACTGCCTGGCCAACAACATCCCCACCCTGGATGTATGCCGGAGTGAACAGATGCTGGGGGTGGTGTCCGGAGCCAAAATGATCCAGGACCTGACGGATTATTACAAAGAACAGGGAAAGACCTACCATGATGATTTCCATCGGATGCCTCCGGGAACTCCCAACCGGGATTACGCCCGTCACGATGTGCATATCCTGCCGGCCCACTCCCATCTCCGGGAAATCGTGGGAGCTGATGAGCTGAAGAACGTTTCTTCCTGGCACCATCAGGCCATCGGCAGCATCGCCGGTACGGATCTGATCCAGACCGCAGAAACCACCTACAATGGTGTATCCGTCATCGAAGGGGTGGAATATCCCAAGAACACCTTTACGGTGGCTCTCCAGTTCCATCCGGAAAATGATCTGAAACAGGTACTGATCAACAAAAAAGACGCCAGGGACTACTGCGATACGAAGGTATCCCTGAAGTTCTTCCAGGCGCTGGTAAAAGCCGCAACGGAAAAGGCGACGAAGTGAATGAAGAAGGGGGGGTGAAAAAAGTTCACCCCCCTTTCGGTTTTACAAAATTCCAATCGATTTTATCTCATCATCCTATAGAAAAGAACAAACGAGCCAAAAGGTCCAGCCCGCGACCCGTGACTCATGGCCCGTACAGAATTTGAGATAATTTAGAGGATGTTGCATGAGCAACACCCCCTAAATTACCACTCTTTTCTCGCGCTTTTATCCCCGATGCCCATTTTCACCCGGTACTTGTTCACGGTCCGCCGGGCCACCTGGACGCCCTGCTGTTCCAGGGCCCGGCAGATGGCCTGGTCGCTGAGGGGATGATGCTTGTCTTCTCCCTCAATCAGTTCCCGGATCAGCTGCTGGAGCCGTTCTTCCGTCACGGCTCCCTGTTCATGGGAAGACGCCTGTCCCTGGAGAAAACTTCCGGCAGTAAAACTCCCCCAGCGGCAGCCGATCACCTTGTGCTGGAGAGCCCGGCTGACCGTGGAAACGGCCAGTCCCGTTTCTTCCGCCAGATCTGCCAGTTTCAGAGGCTGCCGGTGCCCGGGCCCCAGCCGGAAAAAGGGTTCCTGATGGCTCACCAGGGCCTGGAACACCACCAGCAGGGTCTGCTGCCGTTCCTTCAGCAGCTGTTGGAGCTGCCGTGCCTTGCCCAGCTGTTCTTTCAGATAGGCTTTCACCTGCCCATTCCCCTGCTCCCCGGCCCAGTCCAGATATTCCTGGTTCAGGACGAATTTCCGTCCCCAGGTATCGTAGACGGTGACTTTCAATCCTTCCCCGGTATCTTCCACCCGGGCGTCCTCCCGCTGGTACACCACCGGTCCGGCTCCGGCAAACCGGGCTCCCGGTTTGGGATCCAGTACACAGATCCGGGCCTTGGCGGCCAGGATTTCCTTCTGGGTACAGCCGAATTTCCGGGCCAGGGCCGGGATCTGGTTCCGGGCCAGAAAGTCCAACCCCTCCCGGATGATTCTCCGGGTCAGATCTGCCTCTTTCCCCTGGTTTTCCAGCTGGAGCAGCAGACACTGGGACAGGTCCCGGGCCCCGATTCCCGCCGGTTCCAGCTGCTGGATCTGCTGCAGCACCTGGAGAACCCGGTCTTCCGTCACCCCAAAGGCCCGGGCCGTTTCTTCCACACTTTCCGTCCACCAGCCCCGGCTGTCCAGGGTCCCGGCCATATAACAGGCCAGGCTCCGATCCACCCCGGAAAGCCGCAGACAGCCCAGCTGTTCTTCCACCACCTGCTGCAGGGTCTTTTCCTGCCGCCCAGCATTGGCCACCGGATCCGGCAGCGGTTCATCCTCCTGATCCCGGGTCCGTTTCCTCCGGTATACCTCCTGAGCCGTTTCCTGCCAGGCCGGCCCCTCTGCTTCACCGGGAAATTCCAGGAGGGGATTGGCTTCCACCGCCTCCCGGACGTACTGTTCCAGTTCCAGGGCCCCCAGCTGGAGCAGTTTCATCTGCTGGACCAGATGGAGGTTCAGCTGCTGCTTCTGCTGGGGAGCCAGGATAAGTTTTGTCATACCCATAACAGGTCCTTTTCCTCCTTCCTTCCTGTTTTTTCATCCTGTTTATAAAAAAATAATATACTCTAGAGTATCATACTTTAGAGTATATTATTTCACAAGACGGGAAATTTCTTCTTTACAGGCCCTTTTTCTCCATGGCCGCCTTCAGCTGCCGGAAGGCCTTTTCCACAGTGGACCGGGGGCAGGCCATGTTGAACCGTTCGAACTGGGCGGTGGCCGGTCCGAAGATCTTCCCGGAATCCAGCCACAATTTGGCCTCATCCACCATCAGGTGTTCCAATTCGTCATCAGAAAGCCCGTAGCCGGAAAAATCGATCCACACCAGATAGGTCCCTTCCGGTTCCACAAAGGTGGCTTTGGGGAAGTTTGCCTTCACGAATTCCCGGGCCCAGGCAATGTTCCCGGCAATATATTCCACCAGTTCCTTCACCCAGGCATCCCCTTTGGTGTAGCAGCTTTTCACCGCCACCTGTCCCATGATGCTGCCCTGGCTGTAGCCGGCAGCGGCATTGGCTTTCCGGTATCTGCGCCGGAGTTCCCTGTCCGGGATGATGATATTCCCGGGCTGGAGGCCGGCCACGTTGAAGGTCTTGCTGGGCGAATTGAATACAACCAGGTTGTTTCTGTATTTTTCGTCCAGGGTCAGGAAGCTGGTAAAGTGATGGGGCGCATAGACGAAATCACAATGGATCTCATCATCCAGGATGATCACATTGTGCTTCAGGCAGATATCCCCCAACCGGGTCAGTTCCTCTCTGGTCCACACCCGTCCCGCCGGGTTGTGGGGGTTGCACAGCAGGAAGGCTTTTACCTTGTTTTCCCGGATTTTCTGCTCAAAATCCCCAAAGTCGATGGTATATTTCCCATTTTCATAATGGAGCTGGCTGTTGATGAAGGTCCGGCCATTGTCTTCGATGACTTCCCGGAAGGGATAATACACCGGCTGCTGGATCAGCACCCTGTCCCCCGGCTCCGTAAAAGCCTTCACCCCGGTGGCCAGGCCATAGACCACCCCGCAGCCCAGGGTCACCCATTCCGGCTGGATGTGGTACCCGTGATGGAGGGAGAACCACCGGTCCAGGGCAGCAAAGTATTCTGCATCCGGATCCGTATACCCGAAGATCCCATGGTCGATCCGTTTGTGGAAATCTTCCAGGATCTCCTCCGGCAGGGCAAAATCCATGTCCGCCACCCACATGGGCAGCAGATCCGTCCGCCCCTTCCGTTTCATGCCGAAATCGTATTTCAGGCAGCTGGTGTTCTTCCGGTCGATGATCCGGTCAAAGTCGTATTTCTCCATAGTATCGCTCCTTTTCCCAGTTGTTTTCTATATAATAGTATCTTACCGGATGGAAAGGAAGTTGGCAACAGAAAAGGGACTGTGAAAAAATGAGAAATTATTTTTTCACGGTCCCTTTTTGTCGATGGTCAATTGTCAATTGACATGGGGCTGTTGCGCACGCAACAGCCCCACCTTTTCACAGCTTCGCCACCAGGGCGTATACGGTCATGCCCAGGGCGAACAGGTAGCAGACGGTCATGGAGATCTGGAGCAGCAGGGGCTGTTTCAGCCCTTCGTTCACGTCCTTCCGCCAGATCATCCGGGTGACGAAGAACCCTGCCGTGGGCGTCCCGATGGCAGTGGCCAGGTTGGCGATGAAGATCAGCCGTGTGGGAGACCCGTTGTACAAAAAGCAGATGACACAGCCGAATACGATGCAGGCCACACACAGCCACCGGACCAGTTTGCTTTCCAGGCTCACGTCCTTATCCAGCCCTGCATTCAGCAGTACCACCCCTCTCTGGGTGTTCCCCAGAAGGCTGGAGAAGGCGGCTCCCAGGAGCGCCAGGCCCATGACCAGGTTGGCATACCCGCCCAGGAAGGGACGGAGCATAGCCGCCAGCTGGGCCGGAGCCTTGATCCGCAGCCCCTGGGGATGGAGGACGATGGCCCCCACCAGCACCACGGCGCCGGAAATCAGGATCACCGTCACCACATGGGCAATGGCATCCGCCAGCATGGTCCCGTTGAACATGTCCTTCTTGTTCCATTTCTTTTCTGCGCCCAGGTAGGTGCCGTAGACCCCGGCGGTAATGGCCGCATGGGTACTGATGAAGGCCAGGCTGTTGTGGATGCTCCCCTTAGGGAATCCCCAGTGGGTGACACCCTGGAAGAATCCGCCCCATTCCGGTCCTCCGGACACGTACAGGGTGGCATAGAAGGCGGCAATCATGGCCAGGATGCACAGCAGGATCCCTTTTTCCACCTTGGAATAGGTATTCTTGGAAAAATACATCACCAGCAGGATGGCGATCATGATCAGGGCCCCGATTTTCCAGTCGATGCCGAACAGCAGGTTCATGTCGGCTCCGCTGCCGGAAATGTTCCCGAAAGTGAAGAACAGACAGGCCAGGAACAGGCAGACACCCACAAAGGCCGCCGCCCCTTTGCCGTAATAGTGGCGGATGGCGTGGATGATGGGCATGCCCGTCAGCATGGTAATCCGGTAGCAGGTGAGCATGAAGGTGATGCCCATAAGGAAAATAGGGATGAACAGCCACAGCATGTCATAGCCGTAGTTGGCCCCCAGCATGGCAGCGGTAGTGATGGCTCCCGGACCGATGACCACCCCGGTCAGGATGATGCCGGGGCCGATCCGTTTCAGCATCTGCAGAAAAGTCAGTTTGGGAACGGTTTCAGGGTCGAAGCCCAGATGTTCAATGTACATGATCTTATCTCCTTGTGGCAGGCGCCGGGTTTCTTTCCCAGCCCGTATTTTCAGGTATTGGCAGCTGCTTTTTGCAATCGTTTGTATTACTGCTCCTACTTTATAGCATTTCCCTGGGCTTTTCGTCAATATTTTCTGATACTTCTGCAACTTATTGCACGGATAAATATATCGTACAGCAAGGTTTCATGCGCCTTGACAAGTTTATATTGACAAAACTCTTTCACTATGATATTTATTAATCGTATGCAAACGTTTTCGTAAATAAGTAACAATACCTATCAATTCCGGATCCATCAATCCGGGAAAGGAGTGAAATTCCATGCCAACCCTGAAAGACGTGGCCAAGCTGGCCTGCGTGGATGTGAGCACCGTCTCCCGGGCCCTGAACAACAATCCCTGCGTCCACGCGGAGACCAAGGCCCGGATCATGGCCGCGGTGGAAAAACTCAGCTACCGGCCCAACCTGCTGGCCAAGGGGCTGCGTCAGGGCAAACGGCACACCATCGGAGTGGTGGTGCCCCGGCTCCATCTGACAGTGTTCTCCACCGTAGCCCAGGCCATCGAAGAAACGGCCCGGGCCCAGGGATATGCCACCCTGCTGTGCAGCACCGAAGATGATCCCCAGATTGAAAAAGAGGGGCTGAGCCGGCTGCGGAACGGTCTGGTGGACGGGATCCTCCTGGCCGGCACCGGAAAGAACAAAAAACTGGTCCGGGACATCCAGGCTTCCGGGATCCCGGTGACCCAGGTAATCCGGATCCAGGATGACACTCTCTCCAGCGTCACCGTGGACTATGTGAAATGCGGATACGAGGCGGTGAAGTACCTGTACGGCAAGGGAAGCCGTCATCCTGGTCTGATCACCGGTTCTTTGAAGGTATCTCCCTATAAATTCCGGTATCAGGGATACAGGGAAGCCCTGGAGGAACTGGGGCTGAAGGAGATCACCTCCGAAGCCAAAGGGTTCACCAGTTCCCTGGAATACGGCTACCAGACCACCAGGCAGATGCTTCTGGAGCATCCGGAACTGGATGCCATCCTGGCGGCCACGGATGCCCAGGGCATCGGTGCCATGCGGGCCCTGAAGGAAGCCCGGAAAAAAGTTCCCCGGCAGGTCCGGATCATCAGCCTTACCGGCCATGAAATCGGGAACATGCTGGAAACCACCATGACCACCCTGGAAATGCCCGCCCGGGAAATCGGCCGGAAAGCCGCCCAGCTGGTGCTGGAGCAGATCGAAGCCAAGGACCGGAGCGCCGTGTCCATCCAGCATGTGGTGTACGATTCAGTGCTGATCGAACGGGAAAGCACCTGATAAACAACGGTTGTACAATCATTGTGGGACATGGGTTGGATAAAAAAGAGGGGCTGTTGCATAAGCAATAGCCCCTCTTTTTTCAATCCCTTGCGGTTACAGAAACCGGGCTCCGAAACTATACAGAGTCAGCGCGGTGGTAAACAGATAGCTCAGGGTCATGGAAATCTGCAGGACGCGCGGTGGTTTCAGCCCTGCCTGGACATCTTTTCTCCAGATCATCAGGGTCACAAAGAACCCGGCCGTGGGGGTCCCGATGCTGGTGGCCAGATTGGCCAGGAAAATCAGCTGGGTGGGAGACCCGCTGTAGGCAAAGCATACAATCACCCCCAGGAGAAGGCAGGCCACACAGCTCCAGCGGACCCGTCTGCTTTCCAGCCCTACTTCCCAGCCCAGGCCGGCGTTCAGCAGCACCACCCCCCGCTGGGTATTCCCCATCAGTGCGGAAAAGGCGGAGCCCAGCAGGGCGGCCCCCATAACGAACCGCGCTTTACTGCCCAGGACGGGTTCCAGCATGCCGGCCATCTGTACCGGACTGGAAATGGTCAGCCCGGTGGGATGGAGGACAATGGCACCCACGGTAACAATGGCCCCGGAAATCAGGATCACTGTCAGCACATGGGCACAGGCATCCGACATCATGGTGCCGTTGAACAAATCCTGTTTCTTCCACTTTTTTTCAGCCCCCAGATAGGTTCCGTAGATCCCGGCGGTAATGGAAGCATGGGTACTGAGAAAAGCCAATGACCCCAGGACGCTCCCTTCCGGAAATCCCCAATGGGTCAGTCCCAAGATGAATCCCTGGGGGTCCGGGCCTCCGGACGCATAGAGGGTGGCATAAAAAGCCAGGATCATCCCCAGGATGCAGACCATGACGCCTTTTTCGATTTTCGAATAGGTATCTTTGGAAAAGTACAGTCCCAGCAGCAGTGCCAGCATGATCAGTGCTCCGATTTTCCAGTCGACCCCGAAAAGCAGGCTCATCCCGGCGCCGCTTCCGGAAATATTGCCGAAAGTGAAGAACAGACAGGAAAAAAACAGACAGATGCCCACAAAGGCCGCGGCTCCATGGCCATAATAGTGCCGGATCCCATGGAGCAGAGGCATGCCGGTCAGCATGGCCAGCCGATAGCAGGTGAGCATAAAGGTAATACTCATGATGAAGATGGGGATAAACAGCCACAGCATATGGTATCCATAGCTGGAACCCAGCATGGCCGCAGTGGTGATGGCCCCCGGCCCCACCACAACACCGGCCAGGATGATGCCGGGGCCGATCCGCTTCAGGATCTCCAGAACCGTCAGCCGTTTTACGGTGGAGGGGTCAAACCCAAGTTGTTTGTTTACTGCAGATTCCATAATTTCCTTCCTTATTTCAAATGAAAACGGCTGCCCATGATTGGATGGGCAGCCGCCTCGTGGTTTTCCTGTATAGGTCAAAAAGGATGGTCTTTGATGCACTCCGTTCAGAGGAGAAGCTCCTGCTTATTTTTCGAAGGGTTTCATGTCCACTTTGGGCAGACCGCTCTTCTTCAGACCTTCTGCCACCCAGTCTTTTTCTTCCTGGTCCAGAGGCAGAACCGGTTTCCGCATCAGGCCGCTGGTGAATACACCGCGCTGTACCAGAGCTTCCTTCAGACGGGCATGGGCTTCGCCGGAAGGCTGGCCGCCGCCGTAGATGGCCTGGCTGATGGGATAAATGTTGTTGGAGGCATCCTGGGCTTCCTTCAGGGTGTGGTTGGCCGGGTCCTTGAATACTTTCCAGGCTGCAGTGATCAGTTCGGGCACGCAGCCGGCAAAGCCGATCAGAGCGCCGTCCATGCCGGGGAACCAGGATACACACAGGGTCTCATCATGGCAGGTGATCAGGGATACATCCGGGCAGGCTTTCCGCAGTTCACGGACGTCGTGTTCATAGATGGCGGTGACACGGGTACCCATCTTGATGGCCTTTACATGGGGGATTTCCTTGACCATCTTGATCAGGGTTTCCACCGGGTAGAAGGCCTTGCTGGTAGCCGGATACAGGTGGATGATGATGTCGATGTCGGCACCGTCAGCCACATCTTTGACGAACTGGAAGGGAGCCTTGGGGTTCATCCCGAAACGCAGCCACATATGGGGCGGCATCAGCAGGATCCCGTCAGCGCCGGCTTCTTTGGCATCCTTGGCCATTTCGATGGCACCTTCGGTGTTTTCACAGTTGACCCCGGAGATGATGGTCATCACATCGCCGCATTCTTCGGCGCAGATTTCCGTTACCCGTTTCCGTTCTTCCCGGGTCAGACCGGTGACTTCGCCAGTGTGGCCGTTGCAGACCAGACCTTCGATGCCTTTGTTGTAGAAGGATTTGATCCAGCGCAGGTATGCTCTGAATTCCGGTTCGTTGATGGTATAGTCAGCGTTCAGAGGAACGGATACCGCCGGGAAAATGGTCTTGAAGTTCTTTACTTTTGCCATGATGAAAACCTCCTGAAAATGATTTCTATTTTTTCGTCTTGTCTCTGCAATCGTTTGCATCAACCTTGGCTATTTTATATCATGTTTCAGGGTCATCCGTCAATGTTTTCTGACAGTTCCGCAATTTTTTGCACCGGCTTTTCATGTCTAGAAGCAAGGTTTAATGCGGTTATTCCACTTCAAAAAGAGGATTTTGTCAGTAATCGTATTTTATGAGCTTTTCATGCAATCGTTTTCATTGTATACTCGCGATTCTTTCCCTTTTCCCCCTCCCTGCTATAATGGATTCCATAAGAAGGGAGTTGTTTCCTTATGCAAAACAAAAAGAAGCTGTTTCTCACGGCCCTGTGCACCCTGGCGGCCTGTGTGCTGCCCCTCCTGCCTCTGGACAAGCCGGTCCAGGCCCGGCGCTATGAACGGATCGTGGTGTGCAGTGACATCCATTACGGCAGCAAAACCCGGGAACCGGAACTCCGGGCCCGGAAAATCGCAAACAAAAAAGCAGCCGTCCGGGACATCAACGGCTGGGAGGATGTGGACCTGTGCGTCTTTACCGGGGATATGGTCCAGAAAACCGGCAGCCCGGCTGACTACAAACTGGCCCGGGAACTGACGGACCGGGTGAAAAAGCCCAAGGAATTCCTGGCCGGGAACCATGAAGTCATCTATCACCGGAATCTGTCCAGCACCGGCAGGCTGATACCGGCGGATCCTTATGAACGGGGGCTCCACCTCCAGACCTACGAGAAGACATTCGGTCCCCTGTACCATTCCCGGAAGCTGGGCCAGTACTTCCTGGTATTCCTGTCCCCGGACACCCTGGAAAGCAAATATGCCGTGGAGCTGTCCAAGGAACAGCTGGCCTGGCTGGAAAAGGAACTGAAGGACCACCGGCAGGAACCCACCCTGATCTTCTGCCATGCCCCCATCACCGGCACCCTGCTCCCCGGCAGCAAGCTGGATACGCCCCGGAATTACGCCCAGCCGGCCAAAAAGCTCCACCAACTGCTGACGGAAAATCCCCAGGTGCTGCTGTGGGTATCCGGCCACACCCATACATCTCCCAAGAACCCCAGTTTCAACAACCCGGTGAACAAAATCCCCGGCACGGAAATTCTGGATGTGCACAACCCCACCTGGGACGGAAAGCAGGTATGGACCAATTCCCTGTACCTGTACCCGGAAAAAATCGAAATCCGCACCTACAGCCACAAAAAACACCAGTGGCTGCCCCAGATGGACCGGACGATACCGGTTCCAGGGGAAATGAGGAAGGGGGTGTGAAAAAATTCACCTCCCCAGTCGTGGGCCGCGAGTCATGGGTCGCGAGCCTGGACGTTGAAACCGTTTATTCTTTTTCTATAGAGTGATGAGGCAAAACCGACAGAAATCCAGAAAACCGTATTTTGGGGTTCCGCCAAGAAGCCCGCGACTCACGGCTCGCGACCCGCGACCAGACAGGTGGCTGTTGCACAGAACGCGTGCAGCAGCCACCTGTTCACAAATTGCTGTACACAGTCTTCTTCCCCTCTTCTTTCTCTTTTTGGAGAGAAATGAAATAATGTTCCGCATCCTCCACCAGGCTGTTGGTGAGGAGGCTCTGGAAAGCGGCTTCCTCCAGGCCTTTTCCCTGGACGGCGAACACATAGTTCCCGGTTTCCCAGCAGGCGGCAAAGGATCGGGGTCCCAGCCGGGCCATACTGACAATTGTCTTGTTTACGGGTTGCTTATTCCATTTTACTCCATAAACTCCACTGAGAGTTTCTTTTGGCATATTGTTTTTCAATGCAGTACGGATCCGTACTTTTGTTTCTGGCTGTCCCATACGGACAAAGGAAAGGTCGGAAGAATGTCCGCTGATCACGGAAATCCCATCCAGGGCATAGCCGGAATCCCGGCTGAGGGTCAGAGGACAAAAGCCCAGGACCCGGGAGGCATCCTGGTAGGTGGCATAGGACACATAGGGGTTGGGAACCTGATCCGGACCGGCGGCCGGAGCCGCAAAAACCGGTCCGGCTATCCCCAGGATCAGCAAGGAAGCAGATGCTGCAAGAAACTGTTTCGTCTTCAGAGAGAACAATTGCAAAACCTCGTTTCTGATAAAGTCTGAAGTCAGCGCCTTCAGAAGAAGTGTAGCATGGAAATCCAGGCCGGACAAGGGGCATGGACGGGCGCCATGTCCGGATGGATGAAAAGTGAATGGAAAAAGTGAAGGGATCTGGTAAAAAAGAGGGAAGAAGAGTGGGAAGCAAGGGAAACAGGCCCTATTTTGTCAGCTGTCAACGGTCAACGGTCAGCGGCCGATGGAAATCAATTTTTGCAAATTGATTTTGAAACAACATGAACCGTAGGGAGCGCAGGCCGGTCGCCCCGCAAAACACATGGTCAGCTGCTGATTGGGCGGGCGACCGGGCCTGACGCCTCTACGGAAACGATTGATATAACGGTTGCCGTTGTTCAAAGCCGGTTTTGCTGGTTTCCTTTGGCTGTTGACCGTTGACCGGGCGGATTTTTTCATACGCAAAAAAGAGGCTGTTGCTTTTGCAACAGCCTCTTACCTTTTAATTGGTGGGATTATGCGGATTCGAACCGTAGACCTCATCGATGTGAGCGATGCGCTCTAACCAACTGAGCTATAATCCCGATAAATTGTATTATACGCTTCTTTCCCAAATAATGCAAGGGTTTTTATAAAAAAATTCCTGCAGCCACTCCGGCCACCAAAAGCCCTGGCAGCATGTTTCCCACCCGGATCTTCAGGAGACGGGTCATGTTGATCCCCACCCCCAGGATCATCAGGCCTCCGCTGGCAGAGATCTCCTGGACCACGGTCTGGCTCATATAGGGCCCCAGGATTCCGGCCAGAGCCGTCAGGATGCCCTGATAGACCCCTACGGACAAGGCGGAGAACAGGACCCCGATCCCCATATTGGAGGCGTAGATGATGCCGCTGAGGCCGTCGATCATGGCCTTGGTGTATAAGGTGGTGGCATCCCCGCTGAGCCCGTCCTGGATGGACCCTACAATGGCCATGGCCCCCACACAGTACAGGAGACTGGTGGACAGGAATCCTTCCACAAAGGCCTCCGTCCCTGCATCTCCCTTTCCCTTGGCTTTCTGGACCCGGGCCGCCAGCCAGGTGCCCACCTGTTCCAGTTTCTCTTCGATCCCCAGGGCTTCCCCCAGGATGGATCCGGTGACCAGACTGATGATGGTCAGCAGGATGTGCTGTCCCTGGAGGGCCATCTGAAGCCCCAGCAGGATCACACAGAGAGCCAGACCGTAAATCACCGTTTCCTGGTATTTTTCCTTGATGCCCCGGCCCACCAGCAGGCCCACCAGGCTGCCGCCGGCAATGGCGGCCACATTCACAAGGGTTCCCGATCCGATCATGGCAGCCCTCACACAGTGAACAGCCCGGTTTTTTTCCGGTTCCCGGACCGGACCGGCCCCTGGAGCAGTTCATAGAGCCGTTCCAGATCTTCCGGTCCATAATATTCGATGAGGATCCGGCCCCCCTGGTCCTTTTGGGAAGGCTCGATCTTCACCCGGGTCCCCAGGTACTGGATCAGCTTTTCCTGGAAGGCCCGGGTATCCGGATCCTGGGCCTTCGTTCCGTTCTGGGAAGACGGGGCTTTCCGTTCTTTCTTTCCTGGCGTTTTTTCCGGAGGAAGCAGTTCTTCTTCCGTCTTCAGGTAAAGATGCCAGGGTTTCCCTGCTTTTTCCGCCTTGGCCACTTCTTCCACGATCCGGGCAGACCAGCCCCCTTCCGCCGCCTTCCGGGCCAGTTCATTGATTTTCTCCGGCGTATCCAGCCCCAGGAGGGGCCGTACCTGGCCGGGAGACAGTTTCCCTGCGGAAACCAGTTCTGCCGCTTCAGCGGGCAATTTCAGCAGCCGCAGGGCATTGGCCACCGCCGCCCGGCTTTTCCCCAGCTTCCGGGCCGCTTCTTCCTGGGTCAGCCCCAGGGTCTCCATCAGCTGCTGGATGCCCCGGGCCTCTTCCATGGGATCCAGGTCGCTGCGCTGCATGTTTTCCACCAGGGCCACTTCCATCATGGCATCTTCATCGTAGTCCCGGACCACCACCGGCACCTTGGTGAGTCCGGCGGCTTTGGCCGCCCGCCAGCGCCGTTCCCCGGCCACGATTTCGTACTGCCGCCCTTTCTTCCGGACGATCAGGGGCTGGATCACCCCGCTCTGGCGGATGCTTTCCTCCAGTTCCCGGAGGGCCTCAGGGTCAAAGGTCTTCCGGGGCTGGTAGGGATTGGGCTTCAGGTTCTTCACCGTCACTTCCCCTACCGCTTCTCCGGCCTGTTTCTCTTCCACCGCCGTTCTGGCCGCAGGAGCTCCCTTGGGCTTCCGCCCGCCGAACATCTTGTCCAGGCCCGTCATGCCCAGACCGCCTTTCTTACCGGCCACGGCGCTTCACCTCCCTTGCCAGTGCTCTGTAGGCTTCCGCCGCTTTCCCGTGGGGATCGTACACGGTAATAGGCTGTCCATAGCTGGGGGCTTCCCCCAGCCGCACAGAACGGGGAATCATGGTCTTGAACAGCAGCTCAGGGAAATGTTCCTTCACCTGGGCCACCACATCGTTGGACAGGTTGGTCCGGCTGTCCGTCATGGTCATGACGATGCCTTCAATGGTCAGATCCGGGTTGGTGGACTGACGGATCCGGTCCACGGTGGCCAGCAGCTGGGTCACGCCCTCCAGGGCATAGAATTCACACTGGATGGGGATCAGCACGCTGTCCGCCGCCGTCAGGGCATTGACGGTCAGCAGGCTGAGAGAAGGGGGACAGTCGATGATTACAAAGTCGTAATTATCCTTTATTTTGTACAGATGTTTTTTCAGGGCATTGGGGGGATTCTTTTTCTCGATCAGATCGATTTCCGCGCCGGCCAGGTTCATGGTGGCAGGAGCCACCCACAGATCCTTCCAGGCAGTGGGCTGGATGATCTCCTCCAGTTCCGTATGGTTGATCAGCGCATCATACAGACAGCGTTCCAGGCTGCTTTTATCGATACCCAGACCGCTGGTGGCGTTCCCCTGGGCGTCCAGATCCACCAGCAGGGTCTTTTTCCGTCCTTCCGCCAGACAGGCCGCCAGACTGATGCTGGTGGTGGTCTTCCCCACCCCGCCCTTCTGGTTGGCCACGGCAATGATTCGGGTCATAGGGTCCACTCCTTTCAAATGGGATTTCCTTTTTGGGACACTGTAGGATATTGTAACATAGAAATGAGGTTGTTGCACATAGAAGCAACAACCTCAGGTCACGAGCCATGAGTCGCGGGGCTCGGGCTTGTTTCTGCAGCTCTTTCCGTCCTTTTCTTTTCAAAAAACAGCGATGCAGCTGTACCCTGACTCCAGGACCGTATCATCCGGCCCTCACCAACAAGCCCGGGACCCATAGCCCGCAGCCCTAAATCCTGTACCCTCTCTTCCCGATCTCCACTACGGTCTCACAGGCTTTCACCAGACTGGGGATGGGCAAATATTCGAACCGGCCGTGGAAATTGGCGCCCCCGGTAAACAGGTTGGGGCAGGGCAGGCCCCGCCAGGACAGCTGGGCTCCGTCGGTGCCGCCCCGGATGGGTTCCACCACCGGCGTGACCCCCACCGCCTCCATGGCTTCCCGGGCCAGGTCCACCACGGCCATATGGCCGTCCCGGATCTTTTCCGCCATATTGTAGTACACATCATGGTGTTCCAGTTCCACGCTGCCAATGCCATACTTTTCGTTCAGGAAGTCCGCCAGCCGGTCCAGGAAGACCTTCCGTTCCCCGAACCGTTTTTGGTCATGGTCCCGGACCAGCATGTGCATCCGGCAGGTTTCCACATCTCCCGTGATTTTGTACACATGGAAGAATCCTTCATACCCTTCCGTGTATTCCGGTTTTTCTCCTGCCGGCAGCGCCTGCTGCCATTCCGCCGCCATGGCCAGGGCATTCTTCATCTTCCCTTTGGCGGAACCGGTATGGACACTGCGCCCATGGAAAGTGACCACCGGGTTGTCCGCATTGAAGTTCTCATATTCCAGACCTCCCAGTTCCCCGCCGTCCACCGTATAGGCAAAATCCGCTCCGAATTTCGCCACATCGAAGCCGGAGGCGCTGCGTCCGGTTTCCTCGTCAGGGGTGAACCCCACCCGCAGGGTCCCGTGGAGGATTTCCGGATGGTCCAGGAAATGTTCCATGGCGGTGACGATGGCCGCCACCCCGGCCTTGTCGTCGGCCCCCAACAGGGTGGTGCCGTCGGTGAACAGGATGTCCTGTCCCCGGTATTTCCGGATTTCCGGGAAATCCTTTACGGAAAACACGATGCCCTTGTCCCGGTTCAGCAGCACATCTCCCCCGTCATAGTTCCGGACCCGCAGGGGTTTTACATCCTCCCCGGAGGCGTCCGGACTGGTATCCATATGGGAAATGAAGCCCGTCACCGGTCCGGAGATCCCCGCTGAAGCCGGCAGGGTGGCCATCACATAGCCATGGTCATCCAGGGATACATCGGAAAGCCCCAGTCCCTTCAGTTCTTCCGCCAGGGCCCGGGCAAACACCATCTGTTCCGGGGTGCTGGGCAGCAGGGCATCCTGTTCCTCGTCGGACTGGGTGTCAAAGGAAACATATTGCAAAAAACGGTCCACCAGTTTGTTTTCGTCGATCATGGTATCCGTCTCCTTTCTGGATCTGAGGACAGCAACGCTGCCCGTAATGGTCACCGGTCACTGGCCGTTGACAGGAGCCGCACAACCGGCAGCCCGCAAAACACACGGGCAAACGATTATTTGGCGGGCGGCCGGGCCTGCCACCCCTACGGGAACGATTGATGCTGCCATTACCGTTGTTCAAAGGGGGTGTGATTTTTTCACCCTCCCTTACAGCTTAAAGTCCACAATGGCTCCCACGCCTACTCCGTCCACCCGGTTGATGTTGGAGATACTGGTGGCGTCGATGGGGATCATGGCCTTGACCCGTGCCACGCTGAGGAACTTCCCTTCCAGCTGTCCCACCGCTTTTACCTTGTCCACCTGGGCTTTTGGCCCCACCACCTGGACGGCGCCGATGTAGCTGCCGCTGCCCAGGCTGAGGATGGGCACCACCTTGGTGGCATAATGGGTATCCATGCCCTTCTGAAGGGTCATTTTGTTGATGAAGGTGTTGATTTCTCCCCCGAACCGGCTGACCAGATAGCTGATGCCTCCCAGTTTCAGGACGGAACCCAGATCAAAAGCCTGGGCCGGCAGAGCTGCCGTACCGGCTCCCAACAGATAGGCGGAAAGCACTGCGGCTGCGATTTTCTTGTTCATGGATGGAACCTCCTTCAGGATCAGATGGTTCAAGGATACCACAAAGAAGTTACGTTTATGTGACAAAGGACTGACAACAAAAAGAAGGCAATGTTTCACGTGAAACATTGCCTTCTTTCCCCACTCACAGCGGTTTCTTCACCGCCGTCCCGGCTTTCCGGGGATATTGCTTCGGAGTGGGCCGCACCTTTTCGATGGTGATGATGGCCCGCTGATCGGTCAGCCCCGGCAGCTGCACCGGCCGGACTTCTGTGATCTTTCCGCCCAGCACTTCCACCGCATGGTGGGCAGCGTCCACTTCCTCCTGGTATCGGCTGCCCTTCATGGCGTAGAACACGCCCCCTACCCGGACCAGGGGCAGGCAGTATTCCGCCAGCACCGGCAGGGCCGCCACCGCCCGTGCCACCGCCACATCGAATTTTTCCCGGAGGGCCGGATCCTTCCCGGCATCCTCTGCCCGGGCATGGGTGCACCGGACCTGGCCCAGGCCCAGATCCTTCACCACCTGCTCCAGGAAATTCAGCCGCTTCTGGAGGGAATCGATGAGGGTCACCCGCATCCCGGGATCATAGATCTTCAGGGGCAGCCCGGGGAACCCGGCGCCGGTGCCCACATCCACGATGGTATGGTTGTGGAACCGTTCCGGATCGTACACCAGCAGGGAATCCACCATATGCTTCACTGCCACTTCCTCCGGATCCGTAATGGCCGTCAGGTTCAGGCTTTTGTTGGTTTCCAGCAGCATTTCCGCATACCGGGTGAACTGGTCCAGCTGTTTTTCGCTGAGGGTAAAGCCCGCCGCATTCCCTGCTTCTTTCAGGGTTTCCCGATAACTCATGCTTCTTCTCCCTTCCGGCGCTGGGTTTCCAGCCACACCATCAGCACGCTGATATCCGCCGGGGACACCCCGGAGATCCGGCTGGCCTGACCGATGGAAACCGGCCGCTGCTTCGTGAGTTTTTCCATGGCTTCCGAAGACAGTTCCTGGATTTTGGTATAATCCATATCGTCCGGCAGCAGTTTGTCTTCCAGTTTCAGGGCCCGTTCCACTTCCTGTTTCTGTTTCCGGATATAGCCCTGGTACTTCACCTGCACATCCACCTGTTCCGCCGCATCCACCGGCAGTTTTTCCAGGCCAAAGGCGTCCGCCAGTTTTTCATAGGTCACTTCCGGCCGGCGGAGCAGGTCCAGCATGTTGATGGAACTCCGGAGAGCCGTGGACCCCATGCCGGTGACTTTTTCCTGGTTCTCCTCACTGGGAGCCAGATTGATCCTGGAGAGATTGAACAGGGTCCGCTCGATCACGTCCCGTTTCCGGGTGAAGGCGGCATACCGGTCATCGGTGACCAGCCCCACATCCCTGCCCTTCTGGGTCAGCCGCAGGTCCGCATTGTCCTGGCGCAGCAGCAGCCGGTATTCCGCCCGGCTGGTCATCATCCGGTAGGGTTCCGTGGTGCCCTTGGTCACCAGGTCATCGATGAGCACCCCGATATAGGCATCGCTCCGTTTCAGGATCAGGGGTTTCTTCCCCTGGAGCTTCAGGGCCGCGTTGATCCCGGCCATAAGCCCCTGGGCAGCGGCTTCCTCATACCCGCTGGTACCGTTGGCCTGTCCCGCACTGAACAGCCCGCTGATGGCCTTGTGTTCCAGGTTGGCTTTCAGCTGGAGGGGATCCAGGCAGTCATATTCAATGGCATAGCCGGCCCGCATCATCTTGCAGTGTTCCAGCCCGGGGATGGTCTGCATAAAGGCCACCTGGATCTCTGCCGGCAGGGAAGAACTCATACCCTGGACATAGACTTCGTTGGTCCGGAGCCCCTCCGGTTCCAGGAACAGCTGGTGCCGGTCCTTGTCGGCGAACCGGATGATCTTGGATTCGATGCTGGGGCAGTACCGGGGCCCCACCCCTTCGATCATGCCGTTGAACATGCAGCTCCGGTCCAGGTTGTCCCGGATGATCTGATGGGTCCGGGGATTGGTGTAGGTCAGGTAGCAGGGCACCTGATTCCGGGTGGTGATGGTGCTCATGAAGGAGAAATTCCGCACCCGTTCATCCCCGTACTGGGGTTCCATTTTGGTGTAGTCCAGGGTCCGGGCATCCACCCGGGCCGGAGTCCCGGTCTTGAACCGCATGAGCTGGAGACCGGCTTCCTGGAGGGACCCGGTGAGCTTCATGGCGGACCGCTGGCCGATGGGGCCGGACATGTAGGCCACTTCCCCGTAGAGGATCTTCCCCCGCAGGTACGTGCCGGTGCAGAGGATCACCGCGTCGGCTTCGAACACTTCCCCGGTTTCCGCTTCCACCCCCTGGACCTGGCCATTCTTGACCAGCAGCTTGTCGATCATCAGCTGTTTCACGTCCAGGTTGTCCTGGTTTTCCACCACTTCTTTCATGATGGTGTGATACAGGGGTTTGTCCGCCTGGGCCCGGAGAGCCTGTACCGCATAGCCCTTGCCGGTGTTCAGCATCCGCATCTGGATGCAGGCTTCATCGGCTGCCAGTCCCATCTGTCCTCCCAGGGCGTCGATTTCCCGGACCAGATGGCCTTTGGCTGGTCCCCCCACGGACGGATTGCAGGGCATCAGGGCAATATTGTCCATGGACAGGGTGGCCAGCAGGGTCTTCTGCCCCATCCGTGCCGCTGCCAGAGCCGCTTCGCATCCGGCATGGCCGGCTCCCACCACTACCACATCATAATGATCCACTACGATCATGCTTTTCCCCTCCGCTGTTACTTGCCCACACAGAACTGGGCAAAGATTTCATCGATGATTTCATCCGGCACGTCTTCCCCGGTGATTTCCCCCAGGTCATGGAGGGCCTGGGTCAGGTCTATGGTGAGACAGTCATAGGGCAGATGCTGCCGGGCCCCTGCCAGGGCATCCTCCAGGCTCTGAAGGGCCTTTTCCAGCAGGTTCTGCTGCCGGGCATTCTGGGTCATGCTGCTGCTTTCGCTGTCGGACCCTTCTCCGTAGACAAAATCCCGGAGCCACTGTTCCACCTGTTCCAGGCCCTTCCCTTCCTTCACGGAAAGGACCAGCACATCTTTTTCTCCATAGGTTTTCCGGAGCCCCTCCACATCCAGGGCCAGGGGCAGATCCGCCTTGTTCACCAGGATCAGTTTTTTCCGGTCCCGGAGACTTTCCAGCAGCTGCCGGTCTTCCGGATCCAGGGGCTGGGAGCCGTCCAGCACCACCAGGGCCAGCTGGGCATCCTCCAGAGCCGCCCGGGACCGTTCCACCCCGATCTTTTCCACCAGGTCGCTGGTATCCCGGAGCCCGGCGGTATCCGTGAGCACCAGGGGGATCCCGCCGATGGTCATCTGTTCCTCAATGATGTCCCGGGTGGTGCCAGGGATATTGGACACAATGGCCCGGTCCGCCTGGAGCAGGCTGTTCAGCAGGCTGGATTTCCCCACATTGGGCCGGCCCACGATGGCCGTCCGCAGCCCTTCCCGGAGGATCCGGCCGGCAGTCCCCCGGCGCACCAGGGTTTCCACCGCCTTTTTCCCTTCTTCCAGGGTGGATACGGTACGGTCATAGGTGACTTCTTCAATATCGTCTTCCGGATAGTCGATGCAGGCCTCCAGCTGGACCACCAGGTCCCGAAGAGTTTTCCGCAGGGCTTTCACCTGCCGGGACAGTCCCCCTTCATGGCCCCGGTTGGCCGCTGCCAGGGCCTGCCGGCTCCGGGCATTGATGATGTCCATGACGCTTTCCGCTTCCGCCAGGTCCAGACGGCCGTTCAGGAAGGCCCGTTTGGTGAATTCCCCCGGTTCTGCCGGCCGCGCCCCGGCCTGGAAGGTCAGTCTCAGGATTTCCTGGAGGGCTTCCCGGCCCCCGTGGCACTGGATCTCACAAACATCTTCTCCCGTATAGGAATGGGGTCCCGGCATGTACACCGCCAGCACCTCATCCACCACCTGGCCTTTCCCGTCCAGGATATGGCCGTACAGCAGCTTCCGGGCATTTTCCCTTCCAGGCTGTTCCCGCCCGGCAAAGAACCGGCGGACAATGGCAAGGCTGTCCGGTCCGCTGACCCGGATCACCCCAATGGAACCCACGCCCAGAGCAGTGGCAATGGCACTGATTGTATCATCCATCATTCGTTTCCTCCAAAAGAAAAAGAGGGGCTGTTGCAGCGCAACAGCCCCGTCAACGGTCAGCTGTCAACGGTCAACTGCCGAAGGAAGCCAGCACAGCTGGCTTTGAACATCGTCAAAACAACTTGAGCAACCAACTTTTTTCCCATACAAACTCAATTTGAGAAAATTGATTTCCGACGGCCGCTGGCCGCTGACTGTTGACCGCTGACAAAAAAGGTCCTTATTTCAGATCGATGACCACTTTGCGGTAGGGTTCTTCTCCTTCGCTGTAGGTGGTTACCGCCGGATCGTTCTGCAGACTCATGTGTACGATCTTCCGTTCATAGGGATTCATGGGTTCCAGCATGGCCTTCTTCCGGGTCCGTTTCACCCGGTCCGCCAGATTTTTGGCCAGCCGTTCCAGGGTTTCCCGCCGGCGTTCCCGGTAGTTCTCCGCATCCAGGATGATCCGGTGCCAGTTTCTGTGGCCCTTGTTCCCGGCCAGATTGGTCAGGTACTGGAGGGCATCCAGGGTCTGGCCGTGTTTTCCGATCAGGACACCGATGCCGTCCCCATGGATTTTCAGGATGATTTCCTCATCCTTCCGGCTGATGAATTTTTCGATGAGCAGGTCCATGCCCATGGCACGGAAGACTTCTTCCAGGAAAGTCTTGGCCGCGGCGGCCACAGCCTGCCGTTCCGCATCCCGGTCTGCCGGTGCTTTGGTTTCCTGTACCGGTTCTTCCGGAACCTCTCCCTTTGCCGGTTCAGGCTTTTCTTCCGGGATTTCCGCCACCGGTTCCGGAACGGAAGGTTCCTCTGCCGGGACTTCCTTCACCGTTACCCGCACTTTGGCATCCCGGCCTCCGAACAGGCCCAGGATCGAACTTTTGGATTCCTCCAGGACTTCCACGTCCACCTGATCCCGGCTGACACCCAGCACTGCCAGTGCCGCCTTCACTGCGTCTTCGACGGTTTTGCCCGTCTTTTCCACCATGTTCATCTTCAAGCCTCCTTACAGGCCCTCAGGCACTTGTTTTGTCTTCTTATTTCTTCCGGTCCAGCAGGAACTGCTGTCTGATCTGCATAATGTTCATGACTACCCAGTACAGCACCAGCCCGGCCGGGAACTTCAAGCTGATGTACCCGATGAACAGGGGCATGAAGTACAGCATGATCTTCCCCTGGGGATTGTCAGAGGGGGGCATGGTCTGTTTGGACTGGATAAAGGTGGTCAGAGCGGACAGGATGGGCAGGATGTAGTAGGGATCCGGATCGGCAATGCTCTGCATCCACAGGAAAGAGCTGGGTCCTGCATACTGGAAATCCCGGATGCCGTAGAAGATGCCGATCATGATGGGCATCTGGATCAGCAGAGGCAGACAGCCGGCCAGCGGATTCACGCCTTCCGACTTGTACAGCTCGGACATTTTCTGGTTCAGGGTCACCTTGTCGTCCTTGTACCGGGCCTGCAGCTCCTTCATTTTGGGCTGGATCCGGCTCATGGCGCGGGTGGAAGCGATCTGCTTGGCTGTCAGCGGCGACAGGATCAGCTTGATCAGGATGGTCATGATGATGATGGCCAGCCCATAGCTGGGTTCCCCGATCAGACGGGTCAGTTCATAAATATGGGCCACAACCTGTTGGACAAACGAGCTTAAAATTTCCAAAGTTCGACTCCTTTTCTTCCTGTCCGTTAGGGCACAGGATCATATCCTCCCTTGTGGAAAGGATGACATTTCAGTATTCTCTTCACAGCCAGATAGGATCCCTTCCAAAAGCCGTATTTCTGGACGGCTTCCAGCGCATACTGGGAACAGGTGGGTATGAACCTGCACCGGGGTGGAAAACAGGGAGAAATCCATACCTGATAAAAACGGATCAGGGCAATGGCAATGGTTTTCATAAGCCCTCCGCTGATTTACAGCAGACCGGCCTTTCTGGCCAGTCGCCGGAAAACTTCTTCATAGACTGCATAGGGAGCATGGGCCAGACGATGGCGGGCCACCCAGACGATGGCGTGTTTTCCCTTCAGACGGGCCTGTTCCTTCCGGAACACTTCCCGCATCCGGCGCTTCACCTGGTTGCGCAGCACAGCATGTCCCAGCCGCTTGCCCACAGCCGTCCCCAGCTGGTTCTGTCCGTTGGCTGAGGGAAGCACGTAGAAGACCCCGTACCGGTCCGCAAAGGATCTGCCTTTTTCGTAGACCTCCTGGAACCGCCCATGAGCCTTGACCCGGTTGGCCTGGGTATATTTCATTGGGGGAACATTCTGTTCCAAACTCCTGCACCTGCCTTGTAGTAAAATAGGCCGCGAAGAGCGGCCTATCTTAATCTTTATGCAGACAATCTCTTTCTGCCTTTTGCACGTCTTCTTTTTAAGACTTGTTTACCACCCAGAGTCTTCATTCTTTCTCTGAAGCCATGAGTCTTTTTTCTCCGATTGGTATTCGGTTGAAAAGTTCTCTTCATGTTCCTAACCCTCCCTTGCCTCCAAAGATACGTCAAGATCTATAATAAGTAAATCGTTTGACAGCTCATATCATTATAAGAGGAAAAAGAGAGAGTGTCAATATATTTACCAAGAAAACCGGAGAAAACCTTCCTTTTTTCTTACTTTTCATGGACCCGTTTCCCGGTGATGTGTTCCGGCACCAGTTCCAGCATGGTCACCCGGCTGGCGGCCCGTTCCATGACCTGGTCCACTTCCTCCACGGAAGGGTAGTACTTCAGGCCGATCTGCCGCAAAAGAGCCATGGCCCGGTCCCGGTCCTCCAGGATATGGAGCCGGCCGAAAACTGTCACGGACCGGACCGTATAGGCCCAGTCCCCTTCCAGCTTCACCCCGGCATCGTGGACATTGAAGGATACCTTGTCACAGCGCCGGATGGCATCGATCTTGTGACCCTCCCCGGCTCCGTGGAAATAGATCCGGCCGGAAGCCTCCTCGTAAAAATAATTGATGGGAAGAGCATAGGGATAGCCCTCATCCCCGGCCAGAGCCAGGGTCCCCCGTTTTTCCTCCTTCAACACTTCCAGGCATTCCTCCGCAGAGAGCGCCTGTTTGAAACGCCGCATGGGACGAAACATGGTATCAGCTCCTTTGTGTAAGGGGCTGCCGCCCAGGCGGCAGCCCTGTTTTTGTCAGCTGTCAACAGTCAGCAGCCGTTATTTCCCATACCCTCTGGGCATCACGTCCCGGGGAATGGGACATTCATAGGTCCGGCCGTCCATGCGTTTTTGCAGCTCGGCTTTCGCCGCTGCCAGCACTTCCGGTTTTTCGTACAGGGTCCGGGCTCCTTCCGCCAGCACCCGGGCGGCAAAGAAGCAGCCCTTCAGGGCCACGCTTCCCTTGTCCTGGGCCACCCACTGCCAGGAATGGGCGCTGGTGCCGATGGCAAAACAGGCGGCGGCAAACTGGGCCAGGGGCGTCACATAGCTCACATCCCCGGTGTCCGAAGACCCCATGGCCACGGCGCTGGTGGGCTGGTAGGGCAGGATGTAGGCCCCGGAGGGATCCTTCCGGATCAGTTCCTCCCGGAGTTCCGGATCCGGGAAAGGCGCCATGCCGGGATCTTTCAGGACCCGTTCCGGACCCACCTGGTCCTGGAATTTTTTCAGGAAGGCTTTTTCCTCCTCCGTCCGCCCGGGGGCCCCCACCGTTTCCATGGCGTCCTGGAGGACCTGTCCCAGGGTCCGGTTGGGCACCAGGTTGGATACGGCCTTGTCGAAGCGGATGGCCAGTTCCGTTTCCGTCATCAGGGCTGCCCCCCGGGCAATGTTCACCACCCGGTCATAGAGCCGCCGGGTCTCTTCATTGGACCGGGACCGGACCAGATACAACACTTCCGCCTTGGGTTGTACAACGTTGGGTGAAACCCCGCCGGTATCCAGGATGGCATAATGGACCCGCTCGTAGTCGGCCATATGTTCCCGCAGGTAATTGACCCCCACATCCATCAGTTCCACCGCGTCCAGGGCACTGCGGCCGTTCTGAGGGGCGGCCGCCGCATGGGAGGCCCGGCCCCGGAAGGTGAAGGCGGCCTGGATGTTGGCCTGGTTGGTGCCCACCATCACTTCGTTCTGGGTCCCCGGGTGCCAGGTAAGGGCCGCATCCACATCAGCAAAGACCCCTTCCCGGGTCATGTAGGTCTTGCCGCTGCCCCCTTCTTCCGCCGGACAGCCATAGACCCGGATGGTGCCCTGGCCCGGATGGGCTGCCAGATAGTCCTTCAGCAGGAGCCCGGCGCCCACAGCGGCAGTGCCCAGCAGGCAGTGGCCGCAGCCGTGGCCGTTGGGATTCTCTTCCCGGGGCTTTTCCTCCCAGACTCCGTCTTCCTGGCTGAGCCCGCTTAAGGCATCATATTCTCCCAGGATGGCGATCACCGGTTTCCCGCTGCCGTATTCCGCCACAAAGGCCGTGGGCATATGGGCCAGTCCCCGGGTCACCCGGAATCCGTGCTGTTCCAGCAGATCCTCCATGGCTCCGGCGGACCGGACCTCCTGGAATTTCAGTTCCGCATAGTCCCAGATACAGGCATTGAGTTTCTCCAGTTCTTTTTCATAGGGTTCCAGATTCATGGGCATTGACCTCCTTTGTTGCAAAACAACAGTTGTACAACCTTTGTCGGACATGGGTTGTTTATGCTTTTTCCGGTTTCTCCCGCCGGGCATCCAGTTCGTCCAGCAACCGTTCCCGGGCCAGTCCGTAGCAGGCTTCGATATAGGCCAGACCGGCCTGGCGCACCAGCTGATACCCCAGGAGGGCCGAGGCCGCCTGTCCCACCACCGGCACCGCTTTCAGGAAGCTCCGGGCCGCGAATTTCCGGCCCAGGGTCTTGATGATCACTTTGATTCCTTCCCGGCTCATGCCGCCCAGGACCATGGCCTTGTCCCGGAGAGAGACTTTCCGGCTGCTGTGGATCACTTCCGGCGTGATGCCGAAAGCATCCCGGATACAGCCGTACATCTGGTACAGGATCAGCAGATCCACCGCCGCATCCACCCCGATAATGGGGTTGATGCCATTGTAGGCGGCATAGGCGGAACTCCGGCGCACATAGCTCCGGGCCGCTTCCCGTTTGGCGTCCAGCTGTTCCTGGGTCCGGGCTTCCGCGGTCAGGATGTACTTTTCCCTCCGGGCGGCGGGCATTTTCCGGATAATGGCATCATTCAGGTCATCCAGTCCGGCGGGAGCATCCTTCCGGGAACAGACAAAGACCAGTTCGAAATCCTCCCGTCCCAGCTGGGCCGCCACATCCCGGCGGATGGAAGCTTCGCTTTCCTCCAGGCTCATCCCTTCTTCATAGATCAGGTCCGTTTTGTTCCGGACGAAGATGCAGGGTTTTCCCTTCCCGGTGAGCTGCCGGAACAATTCCGTATCCCCCTGATGCAGTTTGTCCGAAAACACACAGAGGAACATATCATAGTCGAAAAGATGGAACTGATCGATGAACTCGTTCCAGGGAAAGGATTTTGTTCCGTATCCCGGCAGATCCATAAAGGTGGCATCCCCGTGTTCCACCAAAAGGGGTTCCCGGGTGGTATCCGTTTCCACCCCCACCGGTACCGCCTGATACCCGCAGATGGCATTGATCAGGCTGGATTTCCCGGAACCGGGCTGACCGAACAGCACAATGGTCACATTCTCCTGGTCCAGGTTCTTCATTTTTTCTCTGATGGCATTTCCGTCCTTTGTCATGCGTCCCCCATCCGGATTTCCGCCTGGAGCCGTTCCAGGGCATAGGTGTAACAGTCGTCGATGTATTTCTGTCCCAGGTAATAGAGACTGGCGGCATTGAAGCCCATCACCGCCGCTCCTCCGATCACCGGGATCACTTTGGCGGTTTTTCCGGTGGCTTTTTTCCGGAGCAGCCAGGTGATCCCCTTGGTCACCCGTTCTCCCGTGACCCCTTCCGCCAGTTTTTTCACCGCCTGGGAAGCGGGCCCCTGGGGCAGGACTTCTTTTTCACTGAGACCAAAGGCCTCCCGGACCGCCCGGTACAGGCTTTTCAGGATCTGGCTGTCCAGGGCCGCATCCATGCCGATCACCGGATTCAATCCGTTGGCCGCTGCCAGCATCATGAACTTCTTCAGGGACCGTTCCGCCGCCCTCCGCTTCACCTGCAGGGCTTCTTCCGTATAGGCTTTGGCATGGCGGAAGAACCGGTCCCGCTGGGCTTCCGGCAAAAGGGCACCCATGGCCCGTTCCAGTTCCGGGATCCCCCGTTCCCCGGCCGGCCGGTTCCGCCGGCAGCTGGTGAACACCAGGGTTTCCCGGGGCCCCACCTGATGATGGAGATCCCGGCGGATCTTTGCTTCCAGCTCTTCCCGGCTGCAGGAAGGATCGTACAGTCCGTCGCATTTGTTCCGGACAAACAGGCAGACCCGGCCGGTCCGGGCAATCTTCCCGAAAAAGTCCACATCCGCCTGATGGAGCTTCCCGGCAAAAACGCACAGGAACAGGTCATACTGGAGAGGATTGAAGGTGCTGAAATAGGCGTTTTCCGGAAACAGGCTGGTATCATAGCCCGGCAGGTCCACATAGATCACATCCGGACATTCCACGATCTGGGCTTCCCGGGTGGTGTCCGTGGCCTGGCTCACCCGGGCCACCCGCTGGCCGGCCAGTTCGTTGATCAGGGAGCTTTTGCCGGCCCCCGGCTGCCCGAACAGACAGATTTTGATTTTATGATCCCGTTCCCGCTGCCAGGCCTGGAGGAACTGGGATGCCAGATGTTTGTAATCCCCGGCCATACTGCTCCCTCCTTTATGCTTCCTCTTCCGTTTCGTTGGCCAGGCTCCACATGAGCCGGGTCACCGCCGCTTCCAGGGTCATGGGACCGCCGGATTCCACCCCGGCCTGGGCCGCCAGGATCCCCATGGGATACAGGGACAGATCCACCCCGTCAAAAAGGCACTGGCTGACGCAGACCACCTTGACGCCTTTTTTGATGGCCCGGCGGATGGCCGGCAGGAAGTTCTGCTGGTCCGTGTTCACCCCTCCGGCCCCGTAGCATTCCAGCACCAGGCCCCGGTAGCCCCGTTCCACCGCATAATCGATGATGTCCGGTTTCAGGCCGGGGGTCATGGTGATGGCCATCACCCGGGGTTCCATTTTTTCCTCCACCCGGAAGCCCCCCACATTTTCCCGGCTGGGCAGGTTCTTCTTGACCCCTTCCTTGCCGAAATACAGCACCGGTGCCTCGTTGACGCTTTCAAAGGCATTGGGGTTCCGGGTAAAGATCTTCTTGGCACAGTCCCCCTTGATCACCTTGTTCCCAAAGGCCACGAAGACTCCGGGCAGCCCGCTGGCCGCCACGGAAAACGCCAGTTCCAGGTTGCTCCGGGCATCGCTGTTGGTCAGGCTGAGAGGCACCTGGGCCCCGGTGAGCACCACCGGTTTCCCCAGATTGATCAGCATCCGGGAAAGGGCACTGGAGGTATAGGCCATGGTGTCCGTGCCATGGGTCAGCACAAAGGCATCGTAGTCGCTGTAATTGTCCCCGATCAGCCGGGCCCAGGCACTCCAGTGGGCCGGTTCCAGGTTGCTGCTGTCCAGGAGGGTCAGATCCTGTACGGTGATCTCTCCCAGGGTCCGCAGTTCCGGTACCTGCTTCAGGATGTCCTCCCCCTTCAGGGTGGGCTCCAGCCCCTCGTCGGTTACCGTGCAGGCAATGGTTCCGCCGGTGGTCAGAAAGAGTATTTTCTTCATGGATTTTTCCTTCTCCTTGTTCTATAATCTATAGAAACAATTATAGCATATGTAGGGAATTCAGGCAGAGGAAGTGGATGCATTCCAAAGATTTTTCCGGTTGCACAGGGTTGTTTTGATATAAAACAACCGTTGTTTTATTGTTGTTTTATCTATTTCTGTTACGTTTGGAGGAGATTTTCCATGACCGGTCTGCTTACCCGAAAACTGAAAAAGAAACTGTCCCTGTCCCTTTCCGGGCTGTTCCTTTCCACCGCCCTGACCCTGTCCGCCGCCCCGGCGGCGGAAGCCTTTGACTGGAGCAATGCCATCGGGTCCATTGTCCTGGTCTCCGCCCAGTACAGCATGCTGAACAAACAGGTGGCCTACCTGGACGGCAAAGGCCGGGGAGAATACCTGGACCAGATCAAGGGCCAGGAAGGGGTCAATGAAGATCCGGAAGCCAATGCCATGCTGGACCGGGTAATGGGACGGCTGTCCGGTGCCATCGCCAAAACGGATCCTTCCATCGAAAAGAATCCCTATCATTACTTTGTGAACAACAGCACCAAATTCAATGCCTACTGCACCCTGGGCCACAATGTATCCGTGAACATCGGCCTGTTCACCACCCTGAACTACAATGAGGACGAAGTGGCCTTTGTACTGGGCCACGAACTGGGCCACGGGGAACAGCACGACCCGGCCAACGGGGTGAAACGGACCTTCCCCATTGCGCTGCTGGCAGCCGTGGCCGGCAGCCAGAGCAATATGCTGGAAGCGGTGGGCACCAACCTGCTGGCCAACCTGGGCAGTGCCAAACTGGTAACCCTGCCCATGGAAAAGAAAGCCGATGAACTGGGCTTCACCTACGCCACGGAAGCCGGCTACAACCCGGGAGCCGGCAGTGCCCTGTGGCAGCGGGTGATGGAAAAGATGGGGAACAACCGGGAAACCTTCCTGGGGACCATCTTCATGCCCAGCGACCATCCCAACAACGGCTCCCGCCGGGACAAATACACCAAAAGAATGTACGAATACAGCGGGAAACATGTGAATGTGGACAAGAAGACCGGCGCCATCCTGGTGAACAAAAAGAATCTGGGACTGGTCCGGCCCGGGGGAGACATGAGCAGCCGGGAACGGACCTATCTGGTGGCCGGCAGCCTGGCCCGGGTCTACCACGAACAACCTTCCGTACAACCTTCTGCTGAGCAGGACGGCAGCGATCTGTATTTCGGAGGCCGGCGGATCATGAGCCTCCAGTACGGAGATGATGGTGCCGCCTGGGTGGAAAAGCTGAACAAGGCAGCGGGAAAAGGGAAACAACCTGTAAAACAACCAGTTGTTTCCAATAAAAAAGGGACTGTTGCATAAGCAACAGCCCCTTGTCAGTGGTCAGTGGTCAATGGCCGATGGAAATTAATTTTGCAAATTGATTTTGAAACAGCATAAACCGTAGGGGGCGCAGGCCCGGCGCCCCGCCCAAAGCACCCATCATCAGCGTTCAGTCGGGCTGCCCGGCGTGCAGCCCCTACAGTTCCGATTGATACAAGCAAAAATTTGCCTGCAAATTTTATCCTTCGGCCGTTGACAGGGTTGTTGCACAAACCGTGCAGCAACCCTTATTTCATCTCTTCCGGCAAAATCAGGTTCAGTACCACAGCCACCACGAACACCACGGCCACGCAGTTTTCGGCGAAGACGCTTTTCATCAGATCCGGGAAGATCTTGAAGATGGCGGGGTTCTGGGTGAACCCGATGCCGATGGACAGGCTCAGGGCCGCAATGATCATGTTCCGCTGGCTGTAGCCGCAGCTGCCCAGCATCCGCACCCCGCTGACCACGATGGAGCCGAACATCATCAGGGTGCAGCCCCCCAGCACCGCTTCCGGCAGGGACGCCAGGATCACCCCCAGCACCGGGAACAGACCGGCCAGGATCATAATGGCCGCCCCGCTGGCCACCGCCTTCCGGTTCACCACATGGGTCATGGCGATAAGCCCCACGTTCTGGCTGAAGGACGTGATGGGCAAGCACCCGAACAGGGAGGACAGGGCACTGATGAACCCGTCCACGCCAATGGACCCTTCGATTTCCTTATCCGTGGCATTCCGGCCAAAGCCCATGACCGTCAGCGCCGACGTATCCCCCAGGGTTTCCGTGGCGGATACCAGGAAAATCAGGAATACGGAGAAAATGGCGTCCGGATGGAATTCCAGGGCATAGGGCAGAGGCTGGGGCAGGGAGAAGAGCCCGGCAGAACCGATCTTGGACAGATCCACCATACCGTAGAAAAAGGCGGTGATGTACCCCACGATCAGCCCGAAAAGCACGGACAGCTGCTTGTAGAAGGACTTGGCTTTGATGTTGAACACCAGGCAGGACACCAGGGTCACGGTCCCTACGATCATATAAGGAGCTTCCCCGAAATGGGGGTTGCCAAAACCACCCCCGAAGGAATTGGCCCCAATGCCCAGCAGGGAGAACCCGATGGAAGTCACCACGCTGGCGGAAACGATGGGCGGGATGAACCGGCGCCACCACCGGGCAATGAGTCCCAGACAGCCTTCCAGACAGCCCCCCACCAGGGCCGCCCCCAGGATGGCCCCATAGCCGTATTTGGCCCCGATCACACAGAAGGTGGATACAAAGGTGAAGCTGATCCCCATGATGATGGGCAGCCGGCTCCCCAGGGGACCCACCGGGAACATCTGGAACAGGGACCCCACCCCGGCCATGATCATGGCCGCCTGGATCAGGGCCGCCGCCTGTTCCGTGGGCATCTTCACCGCCCCGGTAACGATCAGGATGGGGGCGATGTTGGCCACAAACATGGCCAGTACGTGCTGGAGACCGAAGGGCACCGCTTTTTTCAGGCTGATTTTTCCGTCAAACCGGTAAATGGGATCGGACAGGTCCAGCTCCGGTTCCTGGATTTTTTCTTCTGCCATGGCCCCTCCTTACCGGAATACAATGGTGCCGGATGCGGCATCCATTTTTTCAATGATGGCCAGGCTCCGGACATCATAGCCCTTCTTCCGCAGGGCATCGCCGCCCCCCTGGAAGCCTTTTTCGATGGCAATGCCCACTCCTTCCACTTCGGCACCAGCCTGGTGGACCAGGTCGATAAGGCCTTCCACCGCACAGCCGTTGGCCAGGAAGTCATCGATGATCAGTACGTGATCTCCGGCATTCAGGTATTTCTTGGAAACCACTACATGGTTTACCTTGTTGTGGGTGAAGGATCTGATTTCCGTGCTGTAGACGTCCTTGTCCATGTTGCTGCCGGCGCTTTTCTTGGCAAAGAGCACGGGCACCCGGAAATGGACCGCCGTCAGACAGGCAATGCCGATGCCGGAAGCCTCGATGGTCAGGATCTTGCTGATGGGCCGGTCCTTGAACAGTTCGTAGAATTCCTTCCCCAGCTTGCTGATGAAAGGCACATCGATCTGGTGGTTCAGGAAACTGTCCACCTTCAACACATCGCCGCTTTTAATGGTCCCGTCCGCCAGGATTTTCTTCTGCAGTAAATTGTACTCTGCCATGTCTTCCTCCCGTTTCTTCCAGACAAATCATATTGTTTTTATAAAGGGATATTATATCATATCCGTACCTTCCGGAGAACAAAAAAAGAGGTGTGAAAAAACAGCTTTCACACCCCCTGTCAACTGTCAACGGCCAAAGGAAGCCAGCAAAGCTGGCTTTGAACAACGGCAACCGTTATATAAATCGTTTCCGTAGAGGCGGCAGGCCCGGCCGCCCGCCAAATCAGCCGTTGACCATGTGTTTTGCGAGGCAACCGGCCTGTGCCCCCTACGGTTTATGCTGTTTCAAAATCAATTTGCAAGAATTGATTTCCATCGGCTGCTGACTGCTGACAAAAAAGGGGCTGTAAAAAAATGATTTCTCACTTTTTCACAGCCCCCTGCTTTTTCAGTTGGAGCGGGCAATGGGAATCGAACCCACCTCTAAAGCTTGGGAAGCTTTCATTCTACCAATGAACTATGCCCGCATCAGATAAACTGTATTTTAGCAATTTTTTCTCTGTTTGTAAAGGGGTAATCCGGAGATTTTGGTAATCCTGCCGGAAATCACCCTGTTGGAACCGGCTGGATTGGGGTATAATAAAAGATACGTAACAAAACTCCTGTCCGGACAGGCTGCTTCTTTCTGTTTCCGGAAAATTTTCAGGTAAAGAAGGGATATCCTTGACACCATCTGCTCCTCTCCAGGAACTCCATGCGTTTTATGACAGCCTGCCTTCCGGGATCTGTCTTTTGTCCACCGATGGCCGGGAACAGATCCTGTTCGCCAGCCAGGGCCTGCTCTCCCTGTATGCCTGCCGCACCCAGGAGGAATTCCAGGCCCTGACGGGCAGCCGGTTCCGGGACATGGTGGATCCGGAGGACTACCGTCCCCTGGAAATCGTGAGCCATCCTTCCAATGATCCCCTGGCCCGGACCCAGGGCCCCATCCATCCCTTCCTCACGTTCCGGATCCGGACCCGGGAGGGCCACTACCGGCGGGTGGAGGGCATCCTGGGCAAAGAGGATGTGCCCCAGCTGGGTACCGTATGGATCCTGAGTCTCATCAGCACTTCCCAGAAAATGCTGGAACTGAAGCGGGATCCGATTACCGGCCTTATGGGGATCCATACCTTCTTCCAGGCAGCCTTTTGCCTGGGCAGCCGGAAGAAACAGGAGGGACAGCTGAAAACCTTCTGTCCCGTTTATCTCAACCTGACCAATTTCAAGCTGTACAACGCCACCTGGGGCATCCAGGCCGGGGACAACCTGCTCCGGACCATCGGGGCTGTACTCCAGAGCCATTTTCCCACCCAGCTGCTGACCCGGCTGACCGGGGACGGCTTTGTACTGATGGCCGCCGCCCAGGACCTGGAAGAGAAGCTCCTGGATGCTGTCAGGCAGGTGAACCAGCTGATCGGCAATCCCAACATCCAGCTGAAGGCGGGGATCTATCCTCCCCAGGAAAACGATTTCCCCCAGGATCTGCGCCAGTCCTTCGACATGGCCAAATCCGCCTGTGATTCCATCAAAAAAGATGCCCTCCAGGCCGTTGCCTTCTATACTCCGGAACTGGGTGCCCGGCTGGAGATCCGCTCCTTTGTGATCGAACACTTTGCCCAGGCCCTCCAGGCCGGTCATATCCAGGTGTATTACCAGCCGGTGATCCGCAGCCTTACGGGCAAACTCTGCGGCATGGAAGCCCTGGCCCGGTGGATCGATCCGGAGCGGGGAATGATTTCCCCCGGGGTCTTCGTGCCCATCCTGGAAGAAGCCCGGCTGATCCATCAGCTGGACCAGTTCGTCCTGAACCAGTCGGCCCGGCTGCTCCGGGACCTGCGGAGCAGCCATCAGCCCCTGATCCCCATTTCCGTGAATTTTTCCCGGATCGACTTCCTGGTGTCCAATCCCTTCCATCTGGTGGAAAAAGTCGTCCGGAAATACGGGCTCCAACGGGGATACATCCGGATCGAGGTGACGGAAAGCGCCCTGATCCACCAGTCAGGCCCCATCTTCCAGACCCTGCAGAAATTCCACACCAGCGGCTACAAGCTGTGGATGGATGATTTCGGCAGTGCCTATTCCTCCCTGAACCTGCTCCACAATTACCATTTCGACCTGATCAAGATCGACCAGGCCTTTCTCCGCAACCTGAACGCCCGGGGCAAAAAGATCATCACCTCCATCATCCTCATGGCCAAATCCCTGGGAATCCACACCCTGGCGGAAGGTGTGGAAACCCGGGAACAGCTGGAGTTTCTCCGGGAAGTGGGCTGTGAAAAGATCCAGGGCTTCTATTTCAGCCGTCCCCAGTCCTATGAAGCCCTCATGACCCACCTGAGAAACCGGAACATTCCAGGAGAAACCATTCTGGAAGGCCAGTGTTATGAACAGCTGGGGCTCCAGAACGTGGTGACGGACCTGCCCCTGGGGCTGTTCCGCTACAGCCAGAAGACCATCACCCTGATTTTCATCAATCAGGCCTATCTCCGGGTGCTCCGGAGCGTAGGGATCCATTCTCTGGAAGAAGCCAACCAGGTGCTCCACGATCCGGCCTATCCCCTGGGCAGCCGGATCCGGGCCTATCTGGACCAGGTGGTGGAAGACCGGTCCGTCCCTCCCATTGTCTTTGTGCAGAACGGGCAGTATCTGCGGCTGAAGGCCCGGAAGATTACAGGGACGACGCCCTGCTATCTGGGCACTGCAGAACTCCAGAACATCACCTGGGACAAAAAAGCCCCGGCCTCCCAGCAGCAGCTGGATTCCCATTTCCGGAACCTGCTTACCACCTACGACAGTCTGCTGGAGCTGGATCTGGACCGGGATACGGTGGAGCTTCTCCAGAACACCAATCCCTCCCTGGACGGCAGCCGCGTGTATCACGACATCGCTGCCTTTTTCGAGACCTATGCGGACCGGTTCGTCTATCCGGAAGACCGGACCCGGTTCCTCCAATTTCTCCGGCCGGACAACATCCAGCAGCAGGCCAGCCATTCCGACCATGGGGAAACCGCGGATCTGTTCCGGCTGCTCCGGTCCGAGGGCGAGTACCGCTGGTTCGTGTTCCACGGGATCCTCCCTTACAAATCATCCGGACGGAAGCTGCTCCTGGGTATCCAGGAGGAATGCTGGGAACAAAAGGATCCGTCTGTTCGGCGCCGGGAGCTGCCCCAGTTTGCCCGGTCTCTGGGAATCCCTCTGGAAGCATCCCCCCGGGACGAGTCCGCTTATCAGGTACTGTTCTGGAATTCCATCCGCACCTCTCCCCTGAAATTCTTCTGGAAAGACCGGCAGCTCCGATTCAAGGGAGCCAGCCGTTCCTTCCTGGATTTCTACGGTCTGGAAGAAAAGGACATCCTGGGCCGCACCGATGAGGAACTGGGCTGGCACCCGGCTCCGGACCCGTACCGGAAAGATGAAGAAGATGTCCTCCTGCAGGGACGGACCATTACCCGGCATCTGGGGACCTGCATTGTCCGGGGGATCCCCCACACCATCCTGTCCAGCAAATTCCCCCTGTACCGGAACAACCAGATTGTAGGGATCCTGGGCTATTTTGATGATCTGGAGGATACCCCCGCCCAGCAGGCCCTGCTCCGGGAACTGAGCCTGCGGGATCCGGAAACCGGCTTCCTCAGTTACCGGGGGATGCTGGAAACGGGGCTCCAGTACGCCGACGCCTGGCGCTGCCGGAAGGAGGATTATGCCGCCTGTCTCCTGGATATCCCGGAATTCGACGAGTTCTGCCAGGCCTATGGAATGGAACTGGGCCGGAAGCTGCTGGACAAGATTACGGAAAAACTCCGAAACCTGGGGCTCAAGGCCATTTCCCTGTCCCGGATCGGCAGCTGCTGCTTCCTGGCCTTTACCAAAGCCCTCATCCTGAAGGAGCTGGACGGGCAGATCCAGCTCCTGGCCCGGCGCATCCACGCCATTACCCAGGTGGAAGGCTACCCCTGCACCCTGTATCTCCAGTATGCCCTGGCCCGGGGATCCGAGTGCCAGAACCTGGACAACCTGCTTTCCCTTTTGACGGAGCGGCTGAAGGAGGCCCGGGAAGAACGGTATAGGGAATCCATTTTCATCGGGGACCGGATCGTCTTCGACCGGGAAAAATTCGACAACATGGATGAACTGGTAATGATCAGTGATCCGGAGACCCATGAAATGGTCTACATGAACAAAGTGGCCCAGCAGGCCTACCACCTGAAGGGTCCCCAGGACTATGAAGGCCGGTCCTGCCATGAGGTGCTGGAAGCCCAGAAAACCCCCTGTGCGGACTGCCCTGTCCCCATTCTCCGCCAGGACAAATTCCATGTGGGGACCCACCACAGCCTGAAAGCCGGCCTGGATCTGCTGATCCGGGATACCCTGGTGCCCTGGCGGGGCCGGGCCCTCCATTTTGCCATGGCCCTGAACCTGAACCAGTATGTGGATATGGACATTGCCCGGAACGAGCTGATTTTCCGGGAGGCCGCCGCCAATGACGTAATCGCCCTGGGACTCCGGGAAGAAGATCCCAACCAGGGCATCCGGAAGATGATGGCCCAGATCGGGCAGAACATGAAAGCGGACCGGTTCTACATTTTCGAAGAGAATCCTAACGGCACCATCAGTGCCACCTACGAATGGTACCGGGAAGGGCTGGCCCCCCACCTGGATCAGCTCCAGAACCTGCCCAAAAAGGTTGCACAACCGTTGTATGACACCTTTGACAAGGAACAAATTGCCCTGGTCCCGGATATGCAGGCCCTGCTGGACCGTTATCACGGGTTCCATCCCCATATTCCGGACCTCCACAGTGTGGTGTCCGGCCACCTGACCCAGGGCGGCCGGTCCCTGGGCTTTACGGAAGTGGTCAATCCCTCTGCGGATACCTTCCATTCCACCAGCCTGCTGCTGGCCACCCTGACCCGTTTCTTCGCCATCCTGCTCCGGAACCGGAACAGCCGGCGGATCCTGGAACACAACAGCCGGACCGACCCCCTTACCGGTGCCGGGAACCGGTATGCCTTCCACGCCGCCATTGCCGCCCTGCCTGAGGGGGTGAATCTGGCCTTTGTCTTCGGGGACATCAACGGCCTGAAGAGGGTGAACGATACCCGGGGCCACGAAGCGGGGGATCAGCTGATCTGCACCGCAGCCGAGGTCATGGGGCAGCTGAAGGGCTCCGGGAAGGTGTTCCGGATGGGAGGCGATGAATTCCTCCTGCTGAAGGAAATCGCCTCTCCAGAGGACGCTGAAGCCCTCACAAAGGCCCTGAAGGACCGGTACAAAGCCCTGGGAGTCAGCATGGCTCTGGGCACCGTCACCTGCCGGACCCCCCTGGCCAATGTGGACCAGATCATCACCCAGGTGGACCGGAAGATGTATCAGGACAAAGGGGTCATGTACGGAAGAAGGAGTACGGACAAGTAAAAAAAAGGAGCTGTGAAGAAATGAATCCTCATTTCTTCACAGCCCCTGTCACTAGTCTCTAGTCACTAGTCTCTAGCTGATGGAAGCCAGCTGTCGCTGGCAAATATAGGAGTTGTGAATTATTTTTTCACAGCTCCTTTTTATCTGCTCTCCTCCACCCTCTTCAGGAAGTCTTCGAACAGCTTCAACTGTTCCGGATGGTCCTGCCACATGTTTTCCGGATGCCACTGGACGGCCACCACCTGTTTGTGGTCGTGGGTCTCCACACTTTCCTGGACCCCGTCCGGCGCCACAGCGGTGACTTCCAGGACTTCGGCCACCCGGTGGATGGCCTGGTGATGCCGGGAATTCACATAGGCTTTTTCGCCCAGGGTCCCGTACAGGCTGCTGCCGGGCACCAGTTCCACATGATGGGTGGGATAACCCCCGGGGGCTCCCTGGGAATGGCGGATGGTGCACTGGGGATCTTCACTGGGCAGATCCTGGTACACATTGCCCCCCAGAGCGATGTTGATCAGCTGGCAGCCCCGGCAGATGCCGAAAATGGGTTTGCCGGCCTTGTAGAAGGCCTGGAACAGTTCCAGCTCGAACAGGTCCCGCTTGTAGTTGGTCCGGCCGATCTTCCATTTGGGTTCTTCCCCGAACAGGGTGGGATCCACATCCGGTCCGCCGGGAATGATCAGTCCGTCAAACAGATCCACATAATCTTCTCCCCGTACCCCGGGCACATCGGGCAGCACCACCGGAATGGCTCCCAGCCGGGCAATCACTTCCACCAGTCCCCGGGGGGCAAACGGCGCATCCACCAGATTGGTCACATCGGATGCAAAGGGATAGGTGTCCGCGGTAATGGCAATACGGCATTTGGTCATAGAAATTCCTCCTTTTGCCGGATTTCCTGTCCTCCAGGGACCTTCCGGCGCTCAAGTGACCTCATTATAGGAAATTCTCCCCCAAGATGCAAGGAGGGTTTTCCACAGAACGGACGTTCGAAAAAGCCCCGTCCGGCCTGTATTTCCGGACTTGTCCCCAAAGTTATCCACATCTGTGGATAATTTTCTGTGGAAAACTCCCTTCCCTGTGGAAAAGTCCCGGACCCCACATTCCGTCCCGGGTTCCGGCTCCTGCAGCCCCCACTTATCCACAATCCGGGGAATATGGTATAATGAAAAAAATCATCCCCTGGAGAAAGGAGGTTTGTCATGGCCCGAAAAAAAATGGTGGAACTGGACCTGTTTGCGGAACAGGAACCGGCACCGGAACCGGAAAAAACGGCGTCCGCTGCCCCTCCGGAGAAGAAATCCCCTGCCTCCCTTCCCCAAAAGCCCTTTGTCACCAACCTTTCTCCCCGCTACACCTTTGACAATTTCGTGGTGGGGAATTCCAACCGGTTTGCCAAGGCGGCGGCCATGGCCGTGGCCAACAATCCGGCCTTCGCCTACAACCCCTTCTTCCTGTTCAGCGATTCCGGACTGGGCAAGACCCATCTGATGAACGCCATCGGCAACCAGATCCGGAAGAATCATCCGGACATGAAGATTCTCTACATTTCCAGCGAAACCTTCACCAATGAGCTGATCGAGAGCGTGGAGCACAACCGGCTGGAAGCCTTCCGGGAAAAATACCGGAGCATCGACGTGCTGCTCATCGACGACATCCAGTTCCTCCGGAACCGGGAATCCACCCAGGAAGAATTTTTCCACACCTTCAACACCCTGGAAAAGGCCAACAAACAGATCATCATCTCCAGCGACCGGCCTCCCGCCGAACTGGACACCCTGGAAGAGCGGATGATCAGCCGGTTCAATTCCGGTCTCACCGCCGACATCCAGCATCCGGACCTGGAGACCCGGATGGCCATCCTCCAGAATCTGGCCCATACGGACAAGGTTCCCTTCCCCAATGATGTGATCCTGCTGATTGCCAGCAGCATTACCAGCAATATCCGGGAACTGGAAGGAGCTTACAACCGTGTCTGCGCTTATTCCACTGTGTCAAAAGAACCCATCACCCTGGAGCTGTGCCGCAGCGCCCTGAAGGAACTGAATCTCCTGGACACCCCCCAGTTCGTCACCGTGGATGCCATCCAGCAGCAGGTGGCGGACCATTTCCGGCTCCACCGTGCTGAACTGATCGAAAAGAAACGGACCCGGCGGGTGGCGGTACCCCGGATGATCGCCATTTACCTGACCAAGGAAATGGCCGGTCTTTCCCTGAAGAAAATCGGGGAATGTTTCGGGGGCCGGGACCACAGCACCATCATCCACGCCTGCGAAAAAATCCAGAAAGACCGGCAGGAGGACCCGGAACTGAACCGGGAAATCGATGCCCTGATCCTGGAATTGAAGAATCGGAAGCCCTGACAGGATGATTCGAATCCGGTCTGAAATATTCCATCAGTGTAACCTTCGTCCCTGCTCTCTGTACAGGGACGGAGGTTTTCTTTTTCTCTCCTGCAGGACTTTTCCACAGGCTTTCAGCCTTTTCCACACCCTGGAACCCCCATTAAATGGGCTTATCCACATAGTTATCCACACCTGTGGATAACTTTCAGTGGAAAACTCTCCTCCCTGTGGAAAACCCGAAAAGCCCCATTCCATGCCGTTTATGGGATTTTATCCCCAGAGTTATCCACATGTCCACTGGGAGTGGGGCTATTGCATGAGCAACAGCCCCGTCAACGGTCAGCTGTCAATTGTCAACGGCCGCTGGCAGCTGACAGTTGACAATCAAAAGATATCCACACCCCTCTGCTCTCTCTCCGGCCCCATTCCATGGGCTTATCCCCAAAGTTATCCACACCTGTGGATAACTTCCGGTGGAAAACTCCCTTCCCTGTGGAAAACCCGGAATCCCCTGTTTCGCCGCTTTCTTTCCTCTTTTTCCCGGGAAGTTATGCACAGGAACCGGACAAACTGCCCGGAATATGCTATACTATATCCATACAACCTTTGGAACTCACCGGTTCCTGTTCCGTACAACGTTGCCGGAACATTGCAGGACACCGGTTGTCTGGAAACCGCTGGAACTTCAGCGGTTTTCTTCCTGTTCCGGAAATCTACAGCATATTGAGGGATGTCCGCCATGATCACCATCAAAGATTACGCCAAACAAAAAGGGGTTTCCTATGAAGCCATCCGCAAACAGATCAAACGGTATGAGGACGAACTGGAAGGCCATCTGGTCAAACAGAACCGTTTCCTGATGCTGGATGACGAAGCCGTCCAGTTCCTGGACAGCAAGCGTTCGGAAAACCCCGTCATCGTCTATGAACAGAACAAGGATGAAGAACTAGAGCAGCTCCGGCACGAAAACAAGGTGCTGCTGATCCAGATGAATACCGTCCAGGACCAGCTGGGCAAAGTCCAGCAGAAGCTCATTGCGGAAATGAACACCACCAAACTGCTGACCCAGGAAAAAGTCCAGTACCTGGAATACAAGGCCCAGTCCGAACAAAAGGAAATCCAGCTGAAGGATCTGGCCCGGGCCCGGGATGCCGCCCAGGCCAAAGCCGACCAGCAGGAAGCGGTGCTGCGGCTGAAAGAACAGCAGATCGGCGCCCTGTCCGCCGCCAAGGAAACGGCGGCCGCCAGCCTGAAAGCCGCCGATGAACGGATCGCCCAGGCGGAAGCCCGGGCCAAAGCGGCGGAAGAAGAAGCCTCCCGGCTGAAGAACCGCAGTTTCTGGGACCGTCTGTTCAACCGCTGATCCATGCTTCTCAACAGGGAGTTATCCACAGCTGTGGATAACTCCCTGTGTATAACCTGCCTTTTGTGGATAACCGGAACTGCCCATGGTACGGCCCCGCCGGCAGGAACTGACAGAAAAGTTATCCACACTGTCCACAGGTTTTTCCACAGGAGCGGCCTGTTTCGTGATATAATGAAGTCTCTATTAAAGAATAAAGGATGGATCGGATATGATGACGAAGAACCTGGCCCAGATTTGGGCCGAAATGCTGGCTGCCCTGTCCGCCAGTTTTGAAGGCAGAAGCTGGAAAATCTGGCTGGATGCCGCACACCCCCGTACCCTGGAGGAAAATACCCTTTCCCTGGATGTACCCAACGATTTCACCAAAAACACCCTTCAGGAAAAATACCTGTCCATCATGGAAGAAAGCCTTTCCCAGATCTGCGGAAAACCCATGAAGGTCCAGATCGATGTGGTGGAAACCGCCAAGGAAGGGCCCTCCCTGTTCCCGGACGCACCGGCCCAGCCGGCACCGGAACCGGCGGCAGTCCAGCCGGAACCCCAGCCGGCCGCCAAACCCGCCCAGGAATTCGATTCCCATCTGTCTCCCAAATACACCTTCGACAATTTCATCCGGGGCAAATCCAATGAGGAAGCCTTCAACTTCTCCATGGGGGTGGCCAACGCGCCGGCCAAAAGCTACAATCCCCTGTTTCTCTACAGCGATCCCGGCCTGGGGAAAACCCACCTGATGAACGCCATCGGCAACTATATCCACAAGAAATTCCCCCAGATGAAAATCCTCTACACCTCCAGTGAAACCTTCACCAACGAACTGATCGGCGCCATCCAGCACAACACCAACGAAGCCTTCCGGAACAAATACCGGAACATCGATGTGCTGCTCATCGACGATATCCAGTTCCTGCGGAAAAAGGAATCCACCCAGGAAGAATTCTTCCATACCTTTGAAGCCCTGAAACAGGCGGACAAGCAGATCATCATCTCCAGCGACCGGCCGCCCAAGGAACTGGACACCCTGGAAGAACGGCTCACCAGCCGGTTCATGCAGGGGCTGATCATCGAAATCAACCATCCTGATTTTGAAACCCGCAGTGCCATCCTCCGGAGCATGGCGGAAAAAGACCATCTGGAATTCCCCCTGGAAGTGATCCAGCTGATCGCCACCAATGTAAAGACCAACATCCGGGAACTGGAAGGAGCCTATACCAAAGTCCATGCCTTCGCCAACCTGAACCATCAGCCGGTGACCATGGAACTGGCCCGGAAAGCCCTGAAGGATCTGGATATGGGCAGTGCCGTGGACAAGGTGATCACCGTGGAAGCCATCCAGGAGCTGGTGGCCTCCCGGTACAAGATCCGGGTGGAGGATCTGAAAGCCAAGAAACGGACCCGTTCCATCGCCTATCCCCGGCAGATCGCCATGTATCTCACCCGGGAACTGACGGACCTTTCCCTGCCCCGGATCGGAGAGTGTTTCGGGGGCCGGGACCACACTACCGTCCTCCATGCCTGCGACAAGATCTCCGAGGACAAGAAAAATGACGCCAATCTGGAGCGGCAGCTGGCCAAACTGGTGGAAGACCTGAAGAAATGATGCTCCAGTTATCCACAACTTGTGGATAATCTTGTGTATAACTTGTTGGTAATTTTGTGGATAACACGGAAAGTCCCTGAAAAAGTGGATATGTGGATAAGTGAAAACCGGTTATCCACAGAGTTATCCCATCGGTCCCCACAGCCTGGAATGGGCCTGGACGGACTTTTCCACATACCCACAGGCCCTACTACGAAGACTACGAATTTTTATAATTTCATCGTTTTAGAAACAAGGAGGTACTATCATGCAGTTTTCATGTGAAAGCAAAGAACTGGCTCAAAGCGTCAATATCGTGAAAAGAGCCATTTCATCCAGCAATAACGCACCGATCTTTTCAGGGATCCATGCCATTCTCCAGGGAAACACCCTGCAGTTGATTGCCATGGACAATACCTATATGATGAACAAGAAACTGGACGTAAACGGAGAGGAGGACGGCGAACTCCTGATCCCCGCCAAGGCCATCGGGGATCTGCTGGCCCGTTTCGATCCGGACGAAGTGCTCACCGTCCAGCAACTGCCCGGTGAAAAAGAAATGACCCTGAAAGCCGCCAAAGCCCGGGGCCAGTACCACATTCCCCTGATGGATCCGGAAGAATATCCGGCCATGCCCCTGCTCCAGGGGGACCGGACCCTGCAGCTCCCGGAAGAAATCATGGGAAAGCTGATCTCCACCACGGTTTATGCCTGTTCCACCGATGCCAGCCGGCCGCTGTACACCGGGGTCTATCTGGAAAAGTCCGGACAGCATCTGACGGCTGTCGGGACCAACACCCATCGGCTGGCCATCAAGGAAGTGGAACTGCCGGAAGGGGATGACAGCGAATTTTCCATGCTGATTCCCGCCCGTCTCCTGAAGGAAATCGGCAGCAACCTGAATGGAGAACTGCCGGAACCGGTGGTCCTGACCCTGAAAGAACGGCAGATCATGGCCCAGGTGGGAAACTTGACTATTATTTCAAGCCTGATTGAAGGAAAATTCCCTGATTACAAACGACCCATTCCTCCGTCCTTCAGCAACCGGACGGTTTTCAACCGGGTGGATATGGAAAAAGCCATCCAGCGGGTCTCTCTGTTCTCCCAGTCCGATTACAATATTGTCCGGCTGGCCATCGATGCGGACGGAATTACCCTGTCTTCAGCGGTCAGCGACATGGGCCAGGGGAAGGAAATCATCGCCTGCCAGACGGTGGGAGACAACCTGCCCCTGAACATCGCCTTCAATTCCCGGTACATGACCGATTTCTTCAAGAACTGCGGCACGGACCGGGTAAGCCTGGAAACCAACCAGTCCCTGTCTCCGGCCCGGCTCATGCCGGAAGGGGATGAGAGCTATACCTATATCCTGACCCCGGTACGGGTTATTTTCTAATGCGGCTGGAAAACCTGCGGCTGCTCCATTTCCGGAACTACGAGCAGGTGTCCATCCCTCTGGGACATAATATAACTATTTTTTATGGAGACAATGCCCAGGGGAAAACCAACCTGCTGGAAGGCATCCATACGGCGGCCCGGGGATTTTCCTTCCGGACACGGCATGAGGAGGAACTGCCTTCCTTTGGGGCGGAGGAATGGGCGGCGGAGCTCCAGTACCGGGACCGGTACGGCTCCAGCCGGCTGCTGGTGAAACGGTATCCGGTACGGGGCCGGATGAAGAAGGAAAATCTGCTGAACGGGAACCCGGTCACCCCCCGGGAACAGTACGGGCTGGTGAACCTGGTGCTGTTCACTCCGGATGATCTCCAGCTGGTGAAGGGAGATCCGGCTCTCCGGCGGAAATTCCTGGATATGGAAATCGCCCAGGTCAGTCCGGTGTATTATGACCTGCTGGCCCAATACAACCGGGTGCTCCAGCAGCGGAACCGGTTCCTGAAACAGTGCCGGGACCGGGAAAAGCTGGAAGAAGCCCAGCTGCTGGTATGGGACGGAGCCCTGGCCCAGCTGGCGGCGGGAATCCTGGACCACCGTCTCCAGGCTCTTTCCGGGATCCTCCAGGCGGCCCGTCAGGTGTATGACGGCATCACCGGCACTCAGGAAGCCCTGACCCTTTCCTATGTGCAGAAGCGGGGGGACGGGGAAGAAACCGTAAGGGAAAACCCGGGGCCCGGCGCCTGGGAAGGATTCTACAGGGAACAGCTCCGGCTGCGGCACCGGTTGGATTATCTCCGGGGCTACACCAGCCTGGGGCCGCACCGGGACGACTTGGAAATTTTCCATGAAGGCAGGTCTCTCCGGGCCTACGGATCCCAGGGTCAGCAACGGACGGCGGCCCTGGCTCTGAAACTGTCCGAACTGGAATTCATCCGGTCCGTCCGGGAAGAATATCCGGTGCTGCTCCTGGATGATGTGCTCAGTGAACTGGACCAGCACCGGCGGGAAAAGCTCCTGGGCTTCATCAACGGAACGGTCCAGACTTTCCTGACCGTCAATGACCGGCATCTGGCACCGGTGGACGGAGATGTGGCCGCCTACCGGGTACGGGAGGGCCGGCTGGAGGAGACCCCATGAAAGATTCCGAACTCCTGATCCTGAAAGTGATGAAGACCCCCAGAGCCCGGCAGCAGTTCCTGCTCCACTGGCTGAAAAGCCACTGGGCGGAGATCCTGGGCCATACGGCTGCCAACCATTCCCAGCCCTACCGGCTGGAGGACGGGGTCCTGTACGTCCATACGGACAACCCCATGTGGTCCAACCAGTTCCACATGATGCAGGGAAAACTGCTGGGACAGCTGAACCGGAAACTGGCCCCCTCCCTCCAGGGGAGGAAACGGATCATCCGGGAACTGAAGTTCTACCATGGGATCATCCAGGAGGAACTCCGGCCAAGGAGCGAAGAGGGTCCTTTCATGCTCCAGCGGGATGACAAAAGACGCTGTCCGGTATGCGGTGTCCCTCTGATCGGGACGGAGGAAATCTGCTCCGCCTGCCGGCGGAAACAGCAGGAAGCCCTGCGCCGGGAAATCCGGAAACAGCTGGATCTCCGGCCCTGGCTCTCCTATGAAGATTGCCGTGAACTGGTGAATTGTGATAGAATAACATTTACTGACGTGAAGGCGGTGCTGGAAGAATGGGCCCTGAACCGGGCTCTGGACCCCGGATCCACTGCCCGGGAAAAGGCATTTGCCGTGATGCTGGAAACCGGTCTCCGTCCGGAGCAGCTTCCGGAGGAAACCATCCGGCAGACCCTGGAAAAAGCCAGAAGGAGCCGTTATTATGTACCTGCACGTAGGAAATAATTATGTGGTGCGCTGTGACGAGATCATCGGGATCTTCGATATCCGGAACAAACGGACCAACATCTACCGTTTTTTCCTGAAACCCAGACTGGGAACGGATCAAGTCATCGACCTGACGGGGGATTTCCCTGCGGCCAGCTGTGTGGTGACCCGGGACAAGATCATCCTGTCGGGGATTTCCAGCAGAACACTGCGCAAGCGATAAATTCGGGAGGTTTGTATGGCCAAAAAGAAACAGACGATTGAAGAGGAAATTGCCGTCCATGGCGATTACGGGGCGGAACAGATCCAGGTCCTGGAAGGCCTGGAAGCCGTGCGGAAACGTCCCAGTATGTATATCGGCAGCATCAGCGGCCGGGGGCTGCACCATCTGGTGTATGAAGTCATCGACAACAGCATCGATGAAGCCCTGGCCGGCTACTGTGATCATATCCGGGTGATCATCCATCCGGACAACAGCATCACCGTTACGGACAACGGCCGGGGGATCCCGGTGGAAATGCACAAGGTGGGGAAACCGGCCATCGAAGTGGTCATGACGGTCCTCCATGCCGGGGGCAAGTTCGGAGACGGGGGCTACAAAGTCTCCGGCGGGCTCCATGGCGTGGGGGTTTCCTGCGTCAATGCCCTGAGCAAAAAGATGGTGGTGGAGGTCAAGAAGAACGGGAAGATCTACGGCATCGAATTTTCCAAGGGCAAGACCACCCGTCCCCTGTATGTGAAGGGAGAATGTCCGGAAAACGAAACCGGCACCAGCGTCACCTTCTGGCCCGATGACACCATCTTCACGGAAACGGTGTACAGCTATGACACCCTGAAACACCGGATCCGGGAGCTGGCTTTCCTGAACAAGGGCGTGAAGATCCAGCTCACCGATGAACGGAGCGGCCAGGATGAAGTGTTCCATTACGAAGGGGGCATCGTCTCCTTTGTGGAATTCGTCAACAAAGGGAAGGAACCTCTCCATGCCAAACCCATTTACGTGGAAGGGGAACGGCAGGATACCATCGTGGAAGTGGCCATGCAGTACACGGACGCCTACACGGAAAACATCTACACCTTCGTGAACAACATCAACACGGAAGAAGGGGGGACCCATCTGGCCGGGCTGAAGCAGGCCCTGACCCGGTGCATCAACGACTATGCCCGGAAAAACAGCCTGCTGAAGGACAACGAGGACAACCTGTCCGGGGATGATGTCCGGGAAGGACTCACCTGCGTCATGAGCCTGAAGGTCCGGGAGCCCCAGTTCGAAGGCCAGACCAAGACCAAGCTGGGGAACAGCGAGGTCCGGGGCATCGTGGACAACATGGTGACCGAAGCCCTTACCGAATACTTCGAGGAAAATGCACCGGTTGCCAAAAAAATCGTGGAAAAAGCCATCATGGCCAGCCGGGCACGGTCTGCAGCCAGAAAAGCAAGGGACCTGACTCGCCGGAAGTCGGCTTTGGAAGTGAGCAGTCTGCCCGGGAAACTGGCTGACTGTTCCAGCAAGAATGCGGCGGAAACGGAAATCTACCTGGTGGAAGGGGATTCCGCAGGGGGCAGCGCCAAGCAGGGCCGGGACCGGAATTTCCAGGCCATCCTGCCTCTCCGGGGGAAAATCCTGAACGTGGAAAAAGCCCGGCTGGACAAAATGCTCAACAGCCAGGAGATCCGGGCCATGATCACCGTCTTCGGCTGCGGCATCGGGGATGAATTCGACATTGCCAAGGCCCGCTACGGGAAGATCATCATCATGACCGATGCGGACGTGGATGGAGCCCATATCCGGACTCTGCTGCTGACCTTCTTCTATCGGTACATGAAGCCTCTGATCCAGAACGGGAACGTGTTCATTGCCCAGCCGCCCCTGTACCTGATCCGTACCGGCAAGAAGCACACCTATGCCTACAGCGATGAGGAACTCCAGCGGAAACTGGATGAAGTGGGCCGCCAGAACAATCCCTATGTCCAGCGCTACAAAGGCCTTGGGGAAATGAACCCGGAACAGCTGTGGGAAACCACCATGGATCCCAGCAAGCGGACGGTGCTCCAGGTACAGCTGGAGGATGCGGCCACGGCAGATTCCGTGTTCTCCGTACTGATGGGGGACAAGGTGGAACCCCGTCGGCAGTTCATCGAGGAAAACGCCGGCAAAGTGACCAATCTGGACTTTTAAGGAGCCGCTTATGACCATGGAGATCCAGCTTCCCCAGGGGAAGCTCCAGTGGAGCCGGACGGGAGGACCGCTCCTTGTGGTGGTGGCCGGGGGACGGCGTCCGGACCCCCAGTGGCTGCGGAGGGCGGCAGAGGGACTTCCGGTGGCGGCGGCGGACCGGGGAGCGGACCACTGCCGGGCAGCCGGGGTGGTCCCCGGGTTCCTGTACGGGGACCGGGACAGTGCGGCGCCGGGAGCCTGGGAGGAATTTGCCCGGAAGGGAGCCCGGGTGAAGACCTATCCGGTGAACAAGGACGATACGGACCTGTCCCTGGTGCTCCAGGACATCCCGGGAAACCGGACGGTGCTGGCCACCGGCATCTGGGGCGGACGGGCGGATCATCTGTTCGGCAACCTGTACACCCTGCTGGCCTATGCCAGAAGGGGCGGCAGTGCTTTCATGGCCGATGACCAGGAAGTGCTGTGCTACCTGCTGCCGGGAGAGGGGCTGCGGTTTACCTCTGGGAAGAAACGGCCCCGGGCGGTGAGCCTGCTGCCTCTGACACCTTCCTGCCGGGTGAGCATCACCGGGGTCCGCTGGCCCCTGGACAACGCGGAACTGACCCAGGCCAATCCCTATGCAGTCAGCAATAAGATGACGGAGCCGGCACTGAATGCCTTCTGCCGGGAGGGCATCGCCGGCGTCTATTTCACCTGGAAGGAGTAGATCCCATGCTGGAATTCCATTGGCAGGACCTGATTTTTCTTTTGGCCGCCGGTTTCATCGGCTCTTTTGTGGATGCAGCGGTGGGCGGCGGGGGCCTGATCACCCTGCCGGCCTTTATGGCCACCGGCATCCCTACCCCCTTTGCCCTGGGGTCCAACAAGCTGGCCTCCTCCATCGGAGCGGTGACCAGTTTCTTTACCTTTGCCCGGTCCGGGAAAGTGGACCGGAAGATCCTGAAAATGATGCCCCTGTCCTTCCTGGGCAGTGCGGCCGGGGCCTGCATCGCATCCCTGCTGCCGGAACACCTGCTCCGGTACATTGTGGTGGCGGCTCTGGTGGGAGTGGCTCTCTATACCTATCACCGGAAAAACTGGGACGGGGTCAATGAAATGACCGAAATGACCCGGTCCGTAGCCATGGGCATTGCCGCCATGGCCTGGTGCCTGGGTATGTACGACGGCTTTTTCGGTCCCGGGACAGGTTCGTTCCTGATCTTCGGATTTTTGTATTTCGGTTATAACTTCGTTACCGCCGCCGGGAACACCAAGGCCCTGAACCTGGCCAGCAATCTGGGAGGGCTGCTGGCCTTCCTGCTGCTGGGCCGGGTGTATCTGGCCTATGCCCTGCCCATGGGGCTGGTGGAAATTCTGGGCGCCCGGCTGGGAGCGAAGATTGCCATAAAAAAAGGTGTGGGATACATCCGCACTTTGTACCTGGTCATGACTGTGCTGCTGATCGGCAAGCAGGTCCATGACCTTTTCCTGAAATAACAGACGCGTCGGAAAGACGCAGGAAGGAAGCGTGAGAACGTGGATGATCAGCAGAATGACAAGCAGACCATCTCTGCCGGCAAGGTAATCCCCGTCTATGTGGAAGATGAGATGCAGAAATGCTACATCGACTACGCCATGAGCGTCATCGTCCAGCGGGCCCTGCCGGATGTGCGGGACGGTCTGAAGCCGGTCCACCGCCGCATCCTCTATGCCATGAACGAGGCAGGGATGCTGCCCAACAAGGCCTATAAAAAAAGCGCCCGTATCGTGGGCGATGTTTTGGGGAAATACCATCCCCACGGGGATTCTTCGGTCTATGACGCCATTGTGCGTCTGGCCCAGGATTTCTCCACCCGGTATCTGATGGTGGACGGCCACGGGAACTTTGGTTCCGTGGACGGAGACCCGGCCGCTGCCATGCGGTACACGGAAGTCCGGATGGGGAAAATCGCCGTGGAGATGCTCCGGGACATTGAAAAAGATACAGTGGATTTCATCCCCAACTACGATGAATCCCTGAAGGAACCCACCGTGCTGCCGGCCAAGGTGCCGGCCCTCCTGATCAACGGATCCGCCGGGATCGCCGTAGGGATGGCCACCAACATTCCGCCCCACAATCTGGGAGAAGTGGTGGATGCCTGCGTGATGCTCATCGACCATCCGGATGCCACGGTGGAACAGCTGATGACGGCCGTAAAGGGGCCGGATTTCCCCACCGGGGCCAAGATCCTGGGCCTTTCCGGGATCCGCCAGGCCTATACCACCGGCCGGGGCGTGGTGAAGGTACGGGCCAAGACCCATGTGGAACCCATGCCCAAGAACAAGAACCGGATCGTGGTGACGGAAATCCCCTACCAGGTGAACAAGGCCAAGCTCATTGAGAACATCGCCCATCTGGTCCAGGACAAGACCCTGGAAGGAATCACCGACCTGCGGGATGAATCGGACCGGAAGGGCATGCGCATCGTCATCGAACTGCGCAGCGATGTGGTTCCTGAGATCATGCTGAACAAGCTGTATAAACACACCCAGCTCCAGGATTCCTTCGGGATCATCATGCTGGCCCTGGTGAACGGCCATCCCCGGATCCTGAACCTGAAACAGATCCTGGAATATTATCTGGACCACCAGAAGGACGTCATCACCCGGAAATGCCGGTATGAACTGAAAAAAGCCAAAGAACGGGCCCATATCCTGGAGGGCTTGAAAATCGCCCTGGATCACCTGGACGAAGTGATCGCCACCATCCGGGCCAGCGCCAACGGGGAAGTGGCCAAGGCCGCCCTGATGGAAAAATTCGGGCTCAGCGACCGGCAGGCCCAGGCCATCCTGGATATGCGTCTCCAGCGGCTGACCGGCCTGGAACGGCAGAAAATCGAGGACGAATACAAAGAAGTCATGGCCACCATCGCCTATCTGGAAGATGTGCTCAGCGATGAACACAAAATCATGGGCATTGCTCGGGAAGACCTGCTGGATGTGAAGAAACGGTTCGGGGATGCCCGCCGGACTTCCATCGTGCCGGATACCGGGGACCTGGAAACCGAAGACCTGATCGCGGAAGAAGACGTGGTGATCACCATCAGCCACCAGAGCTACATCAAGCGCCAGGCACTCACCAACTTCCGGAACCAGAACCGGGGCGGCCGGGGCATCAAGGCCGGCAGCGGCAAGATCGTGAAGGAAGACAACAAGGTAAAGGGAGACTTCTCGGAACATCTGCTCATGGCCAGCACCCATGACAATATCCTGTTCTTCACCAACCGGGGACGGGTGTACCGGCAGAAGGGATTCGAGATCCCGGAAGCCAGCCGCACCGCCAAGGGCACTTTCATCCGGAATCTGCTGCCTCTGGAAGAGAACGAAAAAGTCAACGCGGTGATCGCCGTAAAGAGCGGCATCAGTGAGGACGAGAAGAAGTTCCTGTTCATGGCCACCAACCTGGGCTATGTGAAGCGGACCAGTGTCAGCGAATTCAAATCCGCCCGGAAAGGCGGACTCATCGCCATCAACCTGGGCGAAGGGGAAGAACTGATTGATGTGAAGCTGACCAGCGGACACAATGATATCCTGCTGGCCACCCGGGACGGCTACGCCATCCACTTCCTGGAAGACGATGTGCGGCCCATGGGCCGGACCAGTCATGGGGTGCGGGGCATCAGCCTGCGGCCTCACGACAGCGTGGTTTCCATGGACAGCTGTGTGGATGATACGGGAGAAGTGCTGACGGTAACCGACAAAGGGCAGGGAAAACGGACGGACATCTCCGAATACCGGGTCCAGACCCGGGGCGGCAAAGGCATCATCAACCTGAAGGTGACCGACCGGACCGGCCTGATCGTGGGTTCCAAATTCATCAACGAGACCCATGACATCATGCTGATCTCTGCAGCGGGGATCATCATCCGGATGAATGCTGCCGATATTTCCACCTACGGACGGAATGCCCAGGGCGTCAAGCTCATGGATCTGGAAGCAGGGGACAAAGTGGCCGCACTGGCCATCGTGAATACGGTCAGCGAGGACGAGTAAGAAAAGGGGGTGTTGCACGTCCTGTGCAACACCCCCTTGCTTTATCCCGGAACCCTGTGGATATCCTGTGCACAAAGGAAATCGGGGGACTGGATATTGTGGGGTGAACAGGGGTTTGCACTATATCTGGGACTTACCCACAAGGTTATCCACAGGAAATGTGGATAACCTTGGCGTTTTTGTGGATAAGCCTGTTGATAAGTGGAAAACTTGACGGGACAGGTCCCAGGACTTATCCTGTAAGTAAAGCCGGCGGGCAAACCCGCTGAAGGAGGACATACTATGGCAGAACTGAATCAGAAAGCCGAAAGCTTCAAGCGTTTTGTAGAAAAGAAAGATCCCAAAGCCTTTGTGGTGGATCCCATCAAAGACGATCCGTTCCATACGGTGGTGTTCCGGTCTCATCTGGATGTGGAAGGTACCCCGCTCCAGCTGATCGTGGTGCTGGATGACAGCGCCTTCGGAGTGATCCGGGTCCTCCTGGCGCCCAAAGCCCTGAAGGAAGGGAACAAAGAGGCACTGCTGGAGATGCTGAACCGGTACAACAGCAACTACAAGGCCTTTAAATTCTACCTGGACAAGGAAGAATCCCTGATCATGGACACCTGCGTGATCTTCCGGGAATCCCAGGTGGACGGGAACATGATGTATGGTCTGTTCCAGATGATCAGCAGGGAACTGGACGAGAAGTACAAGGACATCATGAAAACAATCTGGGAATAAAAGCTGTCAGCTGACAAAAAAGGTTTGCCGTCTGTTTCATGCGGACGGCAAACCTTTTTTTACAAAACGGACGAATTCTTCCATGGCCGGATTGAAGTGGAGATCCTTGTTCCAGTCCAGGGTAATGTAGGCAGGGCGGAACTGGCGGACGGAAACGGCATGGAGATCCGGTTCCTGCTGGGCGATTTCTTCTGTGAGGAACCCAGCGGCGCCTTCTGACCGGATGTATTCCAGGATGGTGAACACCTGGGTGGTCTGGTGGAGGATCCAGGGATGGACGCCGCTCTGGGCAAACATATGGCGGATATAGGCGGTCTGGTCGAAGTGGTCGGAAAACAGCACCAGGGGAATGTTCCGGAGCTCTGTCAGATCCACCGTTTCCCGCCGGGCCAGGGGATGATCCTGGCGGACGAACAGCTTCAGGTAACTTTTCCGCAGGAGCAGACAGTGGTTGGGTTCTTCTGGCAGCCGGTTGGTGACACAGAGGGCAAAGTCGATTTCCTGGCGGTCCAGCAGTTCATAGAGCACCTTGGTGGTTTCTTCCACGGTTTCGATGGTGATCTGGGGATGGCTTTTCAGGAAAGCCCCGTGGATCTGGGGGAAAATGGTATTGCCCCGCATGGTGGCAATGCCGATCCGGATCAGGGCTTTGCCGGTGCCCAGGGTCCGGACCACCTGGCACAGATTCCGGTAGTGGTTCTGGAACTGCCGGGCATGCTCCAGCAGGATCCGGCCCCGGCGGGTGATCTGGATGTTGTTCCGGTTCCGCTGGAACAGGGCCACCCCGCATTCCTCCTCCAGTTCCCGGATGGCTTTGGAAATCCCGGGTTGGGAAATATGGCATTTTTCCGCCGCCCGGGAAAAACTCCCGCATTCGCAGACGGTGATGAAGTATTCGATCTGGGTGAGTTTCATGATGGACTCCTTGCAACAAATGGTCATATGTCCAGTGACCTGTGACAAGAGACCAGTGACAGGGGGGTGAATTTTTTGCACCCCTGTATTATAACTCAAAGTTTGGGTCAGAGAAAATAAAATATTGTACTTTTTCTGTTTCAATGGATACAATAGGCATACGAAAAGACGAAAACAACCTGTCCGTGCAGTGGGAAAGAGAGGAAACATCATGACAATCAGCAAACGTGGGTATGATCTGCTCAATGATCCATTTTTGAATAAAGGAACGGCCTTCACCCGGGAAGAACGGAAGAAATACGGTCTGATTGGCATCCTGCCGCCCCAGGTGGAAACCATCGAACTCCAGGACCAGCAGGCTTTTGAGAACTTCTGCGAACGGCCCAACAAAGCGGTCCAGCGCCATTATCTGATGAAACTGTTCAGCCGGAACCGGACACTGTTCTTCCACCTGTTCTCCCATCATCTGGAAAAACTCATGCCGGTGCTCTATGCTCCCGGGGTGGCGGAAAGCGTGAAACAGTACAGCGAACTGTTCACCACCCCCCAGAATGCGGTGTATCTGTCCATCGACAATATGGACGATATTGAAGAATCCCTGAAAAACGGGGCTTCCGGCCGGGACATCCAGCTGATCGTGGTCACTGACGGGGAAAGCATCCTGGGCATCGGGGACTGGGGCACCAACGGGGTGAGCATCTCCACCGGGAAGATCCTGGTATATACCGCAGCCGCCGGCATCGATCCGGCCAAGGTGCTGCCGGTGGTGCTGGACGCCGGGACCAACCGGCAGAGCCTGATCGATGATCCCCTTTATCTGGGGCTCCATCATGAACGGATCAGCGATGGACGGTATGATGCCTTTGTGGATGCCTTCCTCCAGACGGCGGAAAAACTCTTCCCCCATCTGTACGTCCATTTCGAAGACTTCGGCCGGGAAAACGCCGCCCGTCTCCTGGAACGGTATGAAGACCGGTATGCGGTGTACAACGATGACATCGAAGGCACCGGGGCGGTGACCCTGGCCGCCATCCTGGGCGGGCTGAAAGCCTCCGGGGAAAAACTCACGGACCAGACCTTCCTGTGCTTCGGAGCCGGTACTTCCGGTATGGGCATCGTCCGGCAGGTATTCGAGGAAATGAAGCTCCAGGGCCTCAGTGATGAGGAAGCCCGGAGCCGGTTCTACCTGGTGGACCAGCAGGGGCTGCTCTTTGAGGATACGGAAGGGATGACCCCCCAGCAGAAACCCTATGCCCGGAAACGGAGCGAATTCCCGGCCGGAGCCAGCCTGGACAACCTGGAAGACGTGGTGAAGGCCATCCATCCCACCATCCTGGTGGGAGCTTCCACGGCAGCCGGGGCCTTTACCCGGGAAATCGTCCAGGAAATGGCGGCCCATACTCCCCGGCCCATTATCTTCCCCCTGAGCAATCCGGCGGATCTGGCGGAAGCCAGTGCGGATGATCTGCTCCACTGGACTGACGGGAAAGCGCTCGTGGCCACCGGTACTGCTTCCCGGAAAGTGGTGTATCACGGGACCATCTTTGAAATCGGCCAGGCCAACAATTCCCTGGTGTTCCCAGGGATGGGACTGGCGGTGGCGGCCTGCCGGGCCCGGAAGGTTTCTCCCGGGATGCTGGCCGCTGCGGCCCATGCTCTTGCGGATCTGGTGGATATGGAGAAACCTGGGGCTTCCGTACTGCCTCCTGTCCGGGAAATGGGGAATTTTACCAAGATCCTGGCGGAAAAAGTGGTACGGCAGGCCGTACAGGAAGGACTGAACGGGATCCCGGTGGAAAACCCGAAAGAAGCCATCGAAGCCATCCAGTGGAAGGCGGAGTACAAGGAATTGTGAGAAAGGGGCGGAGCCCCTTTCTGTCAGCGGTCAGCCGCAGGCGTCCGTTGACGGGGCTGTTGCGCAGGCAACGGCCCCTTTTTCGTATCCCAAAATGGAAAATACCCTATGATCACCGGTAAAAATTCACCCTTTCCTTTGTTTTCAGAAAAGGTGCATTACAGAAAGGCAAAAATCCATCCTATATAAACATCTCAAAAAATATACATAAAAGAACTGTACATTTTTAAAAATGAAAACGTTTTTGTAAAAAAGAATGTTGCAAAAATGTGAACAAGTGCGTATAATAACTATAGCTTGCAAGGCCGACCGGTCGTTTCACGCGGGTCCCCGGCAAGAAATATGAAGAAAGCAAAGGTGTTGTTGATGAAGGCATGGAAAAAAGCGGTCGGCGCGCTGGCGATGACAACTCTCGTGGCGTCTATGTTTACCGGCTGCGGCAAAAAAGATGCAGCGAAAAAGGACAATGGCAATGAAATCAGAGTCGGTGCTTTGTTCGAATTGACGGGGAATGTGGCCAACTACGGCAAATCCACCTACAAAGGGGTACAGCTGGCGGTGGATCAGATCAATGCCAAAGGCGGCATCAACGGCAAGAAAATCAAACTGGTGGAAGCGGACAACAAGTCCGAGCCTTCCGAATCCGGGAATGCGGCCACCAAGCTGATCACCAAGGATAAAGTTTCGGTCATCATCGGGCCGGCCACCAGCGGCTGCGTATCCGCTGCCACCCCGGTGGTCACCAACAGCAAGGTGCCTCTGATGGCCCCTGTGGCTACCGCACCCGGGATTACCGTGGATGAAAAAGGCAAGGTACGGCCCTTCATCTTCCGTGCCTGCTTCACGGATCCGTTCCAGGGCAAACTGATGGCCAAATTCGCCGTGGATACCCTGAAACTGAAGAACATTGCGATTTTCTATGATTCTTCCAGTGACTACTCCAAAGGTCTGATGGATGTGTTCGGCAAGACCCTGGAAGAAAAAGGCGGCAAGGTTGTGGGCAAGGAAGCCTTCCTGGCCAAGGACCAGGACTTCAAGTCCGCTCTGACCAAACTGAAAGCCACCAATCCGGAAGCTCTGTACGTACCCGGCTACTATGAAGAAGTTTCCAAGATCATCAAACAGGCCCGTGAAGTTGGGCTGACCTGCCCGATCCTGGGCAGCGACGGCTGGGATTCTCCGAAACTGGCCCAGATCGCCGGCGGGGAAGCGCTGAACGGCACCTACTTCACCAGTGCTTATTCTGCTCAGGACAAGGATCCTCATGTCCAGCAGTTCATTAAGGACTACAAGGCCAAGTTCAACGAAGAACCGGATACTTTCGCCATCCATGCCTATGACGGAACCCTGGCTGTGGCAGAAGCCATCAAACAGGCTGGTACCACCGACGGCACCAAGATTGCGGATGCCCTGAGCAAGATCAAGGACCTGCAGGTAGCCACCGGCAAATACACCCTGGACAAGGACCACAACCCGGTGTCCGGCGGCATCATCATTGAAATGAAAGACGGCGTACAGACCTTCAAAGAAAAGATTACGCTGTAAGAAACACCAACCATACGGCGTCGGATCGGTCTCCGGTCTGACGCCAAACTTTTTCACAAGGAGGGGTGCTTATGGATACCGGATCCTTTGCCCATCAGTTCATCCAGCAGATCGTCAACGGCGTATCCCTGGGCAGTATCTACGCACTGATCGCCCTGGGCTATACCATGATCTACGGGATCATCAAACTCATCAACTTCGCCCATGGCGATATTTACATGCTGGGAGCCTACATCGGCTTTGTGGCCATTACCAAAGCCGGACTCCCTTTCCTGCCGGCTCTGATTGTTTCCATGATCGGAGCGGCCCTGGCCGGGATCATCATTGAACGGATCGCCTACAAACCCATGCGGAATGCGCCCCGGATTGCGGCCCTGATTACGGCCATCGGCGTATCCTTTTTCCTGGAAAACGGCATGATCCTGCTGGTGTCTCCCCAGCCCCGGACTTTTCCGCCGGTATTTGCTCCCACGGTCTACCATATCGGGGGCATTGTGGTGAACAACCAGCAGATTATGATCCTGGTCAGTGCCCTGTTGCTGATGCTGGCCCTTACCTACATCGTCAACCGGACCAAGGCCGGGAAGGCCATGCGGGCGGTGAGCTTTGATGCGGATGCCGCCAAGCTCATGGGCATCGACACGGACCGGGTGATTTCCACCACCTTTGCCCTGGGTTCTGCACTGGCTGCAGCTGCCGGGGTCCTGGTGGGGATCTACTACAACTCCATTGATCCCCTCATGGGCATGATGCCCGGGATCAAAGCCTTTATTGCCGCCGTGGTAGGCGGTATCGGGATCCTGCCCGGCGCCATGCTGGGGGGCATCATCATGGGCCTGGTGGAAGCCATGGTATCCGGCTTCTTTTCTTCCACCTACCGGGATGCGGCGGCTTTCGCCATCCTGATCCTGATCCTGCTCTACAAACCTACGGGCCTGTTGGGCAAGAACGTGAAAGAGAAAGTGTAGGTGAATGCCATGAAGAGTTTACGTCAATCGCTCCACAAACAGGACCTGCTGGGCCTGGGCATCATGGTGATCCTCTTTGTTGTGTTCTACTTCCTCTTTGACGAAGAGATCCTGGATGACTACTGGGAAACCAACGTGATCCTGATCCTGATCAACATCATCATGGCGGTGAGCCTGAACCTGATCAACGGGCTTACCGGCCAGTTCTCCATCGGCCATGCCGGGTTCATGGCGGTGGGTGCCTATACCTCCGCCATCATCACGGTGAAGCTGGGGATGGATTTCCCCATTGCCCTGATCGTAGCCACCGTATCTGCCGCTTTCCTGGGCTTTTTGATCGGCATGCCCACCCTGCGGCTGAACGGGGACTATCTGGCCATTGCCACCCTGGGTCTGGGGGAAATCATCCGGATCGCCATCCTGAACATCGATTATGTGGGCGGGGCTTCCGGGTTCATGGGGATCCCCCGGCTGACAACTTTTCCCATTGCCTTCTGGATCATGGTGTTTGTGGTCTATTTCATCAAGAACTTCAAGAATTCTGCGGACGGACGGGCCTGTCTGGCCATCCGGGAAAATGAAATCGCGGCGGAGACCATGGGCATCAACACCACCAAGTACAAGGTCATGGCCTTTACCATCGGGGCCGGATTTGCCGGTACCGCCGGTGCCCTGTTTTCCCATTACTACTACATTGCCCACCCGGCTTCCTTTACCTTCATGCGGTCTTTCGACGTACTGACCATGGTGGTGCTGGGCGGTCTGGGCTCCATCAGCGGATCCATTTCCGGTGCCGTGCTGCTGACGGCCATTTCCGCTGCCCTGGCGGATTATCCGGAATGGCGGATGGTGATCTATTCCATCGTACTGATCGTCCTGATGCTGAACCGGCCACAGGGGATCTTTGGCAACAAGGAACTGAGCCTGAAGATGTTCCAATCTATCAAACTGGGAGGTGGGTCTCGTGGCGGAACTGCTCAAAGTGAATAATGCGTCCATGATCTTTGGGGGCCTGCGGGCTGTATCCAACCTGACCATGCAGATCGACGAAGGGGAACTGATCGGTCTCATCGGGCCCAACGGCGCCGGCAAGACCACGGCCTTCAACATGCTGACCGGGGTGTATGAACCTTCTGAAGGGGAAATCACCTTCAACGGCCAGCGGATCAACGGGAAGAAACCCTACCAGGTGACCCAGATGGGAATCGCCCGGACATTTCAGAACATCCGGCTGTTTTCCGAACTGTCCGTGCTGGACAATGTGAAAATCGCCTTCAACAACCAGATCCGGTATGGTCTGGCGGAAGCCATCGGCCGGTTCGGCCGGTATTTCAAGGAAGAAGAGTCCATCGAGGAAAAAGCCCTGGCTCTGCTGAAAATCTTCCATCTGGAAAAACTCCGGGACGAAATGGCCAAGAACCTGCCCTACGGGGAACAGCGGCGGCTGGAAATCGCCCGGGCCCTGGCCACCTCTCCCAAACTGCTGCTGCTGGATGAACCGGCAGCCGGGATGAACCCCCAGGAAACCAAGGAACTGATGGAAATGATCCGGTGGATCAAGAAGGAATTCAATCTGAGCATCCTCCTGATCGAACACGATATGGGACTGGTGATGAATGTCTGCCAGCGGATCTATGTGCTGGAATACGGCATCTGCATCGCCAACGGCACCCCTGACGAAATCAAGCACAACAAACGGGTCATCAAGGCCTATCTGGGCGAGGAGGTATCCTGATGCTCACCATTAAAAATCTGAATGTCTATTATGGGGCCATCCACGCCGTGAAGGACCTGAACATGGAAGTGGGGGACGGGGAAATCGTCACCCTGATCGGCTCCAACGGAGCCGGGAAATCCACCACCCTCCACACCATTTCCGGGCTGATCAAGCCCAAAACCGGCAGCATCCTCTACAAAGGAGAAGAAATCGTGGGGGTGCCCGCCCACAAGCTGGTGGGCCGGGGCCTGGTCCAGGTGCCGGAAGGCCGTCATGTGTTTGCGGAAATGACCGTTATGGAAAACCTGGATATGGGGGCGTATCTCCGGACAGACAAGGACGGGATCGCCCGGGACAAGGAAAAAGTCTTTGAAAAATTCCCCCGGCTGAAGGAGCGGATCAGCCAGACCGCCGGCACCCTGTCCGGCGGGGAACAGCAGATGCTGGCCATGGGACGGGCGCTGATGAGCCGTCCCCAGCTGCTGATCCTGGACGAACCCTCCATGGGGCTGGCGCCTCTTCTGGTACGGGAAATTTTCTCCATCATCAAGGAAATCAACAGCGAAGGCACAACGGTGCTGCTGGTGGAACAGAACGCCAATATGGCCCTTTCCATTGCGGACCGGGCCTATGTGCTGGAAACCGGGCGGGTGGTCCTGTCCGGAACGGCTGCCGAACTGGCAGCCAGTGAAGCCGTGCAGAAAGCTTATCTGGGCGGCTGACAAGGAGGCAGAACCATGCAAGTCAAAGATCTGATGACCAAAGTCGTAAAAGTAGTCACAACGGAACAGTCCCTGCTGGAAATCCGGGAACTGATGCTGAACAACAATCTGCGCCGGATCCCTGTAGTGGATGGGGACGGCCATTTGAAAGGCATCGTCACCGACGGGGATGTATCCCGGGCCACACCTTCCGATGCCAGCACCCTGGACCGGTATGAAGCCAACTATATCCTGGGCAAACTGAAGGCCAAAGACCTGATGACCAAAGCGGTCATCACCGTCAAGGCGGAAGACGGGGTGGAAACGGCTGCCTATCTCATGTACAAATTCAAGATCGGAGCACTGCCGGTGGTGGATGCCACCAACAAAGTGGTGGGGATCATTTCCGATACCGACGTGTTCAAGGCCTTTGTGGATCTGCTGGGTTATGCCAAGACGTCCACCAAGATCACTGTGGATACCCAGGATAAGGTGGGTGTCCTGGCCGAACTGGCGGAAATCTTCAAAAACCGGGGCGTAAACATCATTTCTGTGGTAACCCGGAAAATCGGGCCCAAACGGGCCGCCATTACGGTACGGGCCGATCTGACCAATGCCATGGACATCATCCAGACCATCCGGGATGCCGGGTTCGTGATCACCGACATCTCCACCCTGAAAGTAGATGATGCCCATGAAGAGTGAAGCTGACTATAAAGTGGGGGACATTGTCCGGATGAAGAAGGCCCATCCCTGCGGGTCCTATGAATGGGATGTGCTCCGGGTGGGCATGGACTTCGGCATCAAATGTCGGGGCTGCGGCCATTACGTGCTGCTGCCCAGAGCCAAGTTCGAAAAGGCTGTGCGGGAAGTCCTGGTCCATAAGGAAGATTGAACAAAGAGGGCGTGGAAGGATTCTTTCATGCCCTCTTGTTTCATGCTATAATGGTGCGTAAAGCAGAAATTTCCGGAGGTGTTCAGCAATGAAAAAGTGGTTGGGAGCCTGTGTGCTGGGAGTCTGTCTTACCGTGCTGCCGATGCCGGCTCTGGCCGTCCACTGGATGTCTCTGGGCAGCAGCGAAGAAGGCGAGATCCTTATGGACCGGGACAGCCTGAAACGGCCGGCGGATACCTCTCTGACCGTATGGGAGAAGGTCCTGTGGCCCCAGTCCGATGCCCATGGCCGGACGGGAGAGCTCCGTCACCGGGAGTACGACATGAAAGGCAAAAAGTGGCGGCAGCTGAGCAGTTACCAGCTGGACGCCCGGGGCAGGAAAACGGCCGGGAACCGGAAAATCCAGGAATGGCAGGAATTCCAGCCCATGACCAGCCTTTTTACCCGGGCCCGGTACGAATGGGATTATTCCCGGTGGAGAGGACCCTGGGTGTTCATCAAGAGCCTTCCCGGATTGGGGAGGAAATGGTTCAATCCGGATTCCCTGGAAAAGAAAGGACCCAATACCTACCAGGTATGGGAAAAGACCGTGATGAAGAAACCGGTAAACGGAACCCGGATCCTGGTGTCCCAGACCCGGTATGATGTAAAGAATGGAAAGGCAAGGACCCTGTATCTGTGCACCTTCGATGACCGGAACAACATGACGGACCATTATGCGGTAAACGATGTGTGGAACAAAAAAGGCGATACCTACGGCGAATACATTGGGGATCAGCTGGCTTCCTACTATGCCAGACATCCCCGGAAAAAATAGAGGAGAAGATCATGAAAACCTGTCCCAAATGCCATAAAATCTATGAGGATTCCCAGAATTTTTGTTCGGAAGACGGCACCCCCCTGGTGCTGACTCCGGTGAGCCAGACCCTGCGGGGAGAAACGGAAGCCCCGAATCCGCCGGTACCGGCTGCTCAACCGGAAACCGAACAGCAGGGGCAGCCTGACAGCGGCCAGGGAACCGGTACCCGTGAGCAGCAGAACTGGCAGCAGCAGAGCCAGAATGGCTGGCAGCAGCAGGGACAGCAGCAACAGCAGTACCAGTACGGTCCCAACGGCAATCCCGGTTTCAGTGCCCGTTTCCAGGCCAATATCCCCGATGGAAATACCTGGAAGCCCATGTACTTTTCCTTCAACGGCCGGCTGAACCGGGGAACTTATATCTGCCGGTGGCTGGTGCTGCTGCTGGCGGCAGTGCTTATCGGTCTGATCTGCGGTATCCTGCCCTTCCTGGCTCCTTTGGGCTATCTGGCACTTCTGGGGCTTTTTGTGGCCCAGATTTCCCTGGCAGTCCGCCGCCTCCATGACCGGGGCCATTCCGGGTTCTGGATGTTTGTCTGTGTGGTTCCGGCCCTGAACCTGCTCATGTTCCTGTACCTGCTGTTTGCGGAAAGCCAGCCCGGTCAGAATGAGTATGGAGTGGCCGAATAAAAAGTTGTTGACAGGGATTCCCCTTTTTGCTATACTATACAAGCTTTCTCCTTGAGAAAGCAACAGACAAAAGGTTTCTCAACAACGAAATGTTTCAACTGAAACATTGAAAGAAAAAACTTGTTGACAAAGAAACGAAAGTCTGGTATTATATAGAAGCTGTCGCTGAGACAGCGAGACGAACTTTGAGAACTGAATATTGTTGACAGATGTGCGGGTCAAGTCACTTTTAGTGATGAGATTGAGTCACCTGGATGACAACCAGGTTAAAAAATCAAAGCTAGTTTTTCGAGAGCCAAGCGGCTCTTCAAAATATCTATTTTGGAGAGTTTGATCCTGGCTCAGGACGAACGCTGGCGGCGTGCTTAACACATGCAAGTCGAACGGAGAACTTTCTTCGGAATGTTCTTAGTGGCGAACGGGTGAGTAACGCGTAGGCAACCTGCCCTCTGGTTGGGGACAACATTCCGAAAGGGATGCTAATACCGAATGAGATCCTCTTTCCGCATGGAGAGAGGATGAAAGATGGCCTCTACTTGTAAGCTATCGCCAGAAGATGGGCCTGCGTCTGATTAGCTAGTAGGTGAGGTAACGGCTCACCTAGGCGATGATCAGTAGCCGGTCTGAGAGGATGAACGGCCACATTGGGACTGAGACACGGCCC
>ENA-OQIN01000122-OQIN01000122.1-human-gut-metagenome-genome-assembly--contig:-NODE-122-length-88280-cov-6.283324_pt1 | contig 88280 bp, 90 predicted proteins | sample MGYA00242581_ERZ504746 | MGnify/ENA primary metagenome ERZ504746 (study PRJEB26092, sample SAMD00036436) | human gut metagenome | host: Homo sapiens | study: EMG produced TPA metagenomics assembly of...
TCCATGAAATGGCCAAGGACGAAGCCCGTCACGGCCGTGTATTCGATGGTCTGCTGGCCCGTTACTTCGCAAAATAATCCGGTTTGCAGCCGATAAGGCTGCATCCTGAAGTCCCGCTGGGGAGGGACCGGGGCCTGTTGGCGCCCTGCCTTCCCGGCGGGATTTTTTCTGCTGTCTGTGGCTCCTGGAGGTGCACCCATGTATTTATCCAGTATGCGTATCCAGAATTACCGAAATTTCAAAGACATCACCATGACCTTCCATCCCCTGGCCAATTATCTGGTGGGGGAGAACGACATCGGCAAAAGCGGGTTCCTCCGGCTCCTGTCCTATATGGCCAACGCCTGGACCCTGCCGGAAAACGACTATGACGATCCCAAACAGCCCATCCGGATCACCCTGGATCTCCATCTGCTCCAGAGCCCGAATGAATACTTTGCCGACACCCCCCAGGACCATCCGGAAAAAATCCGGGTACGGCTGGAAATGAAGGTGACGGATATCTGTCCCCATCTCTATGATGGGGAGACCGGACAGGAAATGCCCCTGGAAACTATCCGCCGGCTCCGCTACATCAGCTATTCCGCCATCAGCCAGGAGGACCAGGCGGTGCGGCCCCAGGTGTACCGGGCTCTGGAAAAGTGCCTGGCCCAGTGGGAAGCCAGCCACTGCGGTCCCCTGCCGGAGGAGGAACGGCAGTTTATCCAGCACGAAGTGAATGTGGGGTATTTCGATTCTTCCTATTATGAATGCATTTTCTACCTGTCCCGGATTCTCTGCCGGAGCAACCGGCATCGGGCGGACAATCTGAAGTTCATTTCCCTGGCGGCTCTCCGGATCATTACCCAGGTGTACCAGATGGCCCACAGCCGGGCGGTGCCCCTGGAGCATACCATCATTGTGGATGGCAAGGGCAAACGGTATCTGCCCCTGATCATTTCCATCGATGAGCCGGAGATCCACCTGCACCCCTATATGCAGCGGTCCATTCTCCAGTATTACCAGCAACTGCTGAACAACGAGGATCCCCAGTTCTGCGCCCTGCTGAAGGACCTGTTCGGGCTGGACGGGCTCCGGGGCCAATTGTTTGTGGTGACCCATTCCACCGACTCCCTCATTGACGACTACCGGAACATCCTCCGGCTGTACCATGACCGCCGGGGGCTGGTCAAGGCGGCCTGCGGGGCCAGTTTCCATGTCAACCGGGAAATCGAGAAGCATCTGATCATGCATTTCCCGGAAGTGAAGGAGGCACTTTACGCCCGGAGCGTGATCCTGGTGGAAGGGGAGACGGAATACGGCTGCTTCCAGCTGTTCGGCCGGACGGTGGGGGTTCCTTTCGATTATTACGGCATTTGTCTCATCAACGCCCGGGGCGAAAGTTCCATTGCCAAGATCAAGAAGCTGCTGGAATATTTCCGGCTGCCGGTGGTGGCTTTGTACGATGCGGACGTGAAGGAGGCCCACAAGCGGGAAAAAGGGGTGTACTTCACCGATGGAGTCTGTTTTGAAATGGACCTGTCCCAGACCATGCTCCAGCGTGGAAAGCGCCAGGCTCTGGACCGGATCATCGACGTGGCATGCGGCGGCACGGGCCGGACCAGCTACGACATGGTGAAAAAGGCCTGTCACAAGCTCCAGCTGGATCCCCGGGACTTTCCGCCCGGTCCCCTGTACAAGGCCAAACCCCATCAGGGACCGGTATGGGTGTATTATTTTGCCTGGCTCTACAGCAACAAGGGGGTCATCCTGGGACGGCTCATCGGCCAGTCCCTCCAGAAGGAAGAAGTGCCTCCGGCTTTCGTACGGGTGATCCAGGACGCCGGGCGTCTGGCTACGGTGCCGGAAAGGGCATAATTATTGATGAATTTTGAAAAATATGGTACCCTTAGAAAGGAATGTTGTATATCTTTGCACTGAGGGGGAGCCTTATGGAAAATTTCTGGATTGCGGCAGGGGCGGTGCTGCCTCTGATGATCTACATGGCCATCGGTCTTCTGGCCCGGCGGAAGTATCACTTCAATGAAAGTCATATTTCCAACTTCAACAAAATCGTCTTTGGTGTGTTCCTGCCCACCAACATGTTCTATTCGGTGTATTTCACCGACATTGGCAAGGTGATGCGGCCCGGGTTCGTGCTGTTTGCGGTGGGAGCCCTGCTGACGGTGTTTGTAACGGGCTGGGTGCTGGTGACCGCCCTGGTGAAGGACAACAAAAAGCGGGGGGCCATGATCCAGGCCTTTTACCGGAGCAATTTCATCCTGCTGGGGGTGCCCCTGGTGGAAAATCTCTACGGAACGGAAGCGGCGGCTGTGCCTCTGATGCTCTGCGCCATCATCATCCCCATCTACAATGTACTGGCGGTGTTCACCCTGGAAACTTTCCGGGGCGGCACCTTCAATCCGCTCCATATCCTGGCCGGGGTAGCCCGGAATCCCATGATCATGGGAGCGGTGGCCGGGCTTTTGTGCAAGCTGCTGCCCTTTCCGCTGCCCGTGGCCCTGCTGAAATGCATCAAGGCCATTGCCGGCAGCACCACTCCCTTTGCCCTGATCGTCCTGGGTGCTTCCTTTACCCTCCAGGGGGCCATCAGTGAAATCCGGGAACTGGCCTTTACGGTGACCGGCCGGCTGGTGATTGCTCCGCTGATCGTCATCGGGGGAGCGGTGGCCCTGGGCTACCGGCAGGTGGATCTGGCTTCTCTTATGGCCATGTCCGCCACCCCCTGCGCCGTGGCTTCCTTTGCCATGGCCCAGCAGATGGACAGTGACGGGGAGCTGGCCGGCAACTGCGTAATTTTCAGCTCGGCTCTTTCCTGCATCACCATGTTCCTCTGGGTGTTCATTACGAAAAATCTGGGACTGTTATGATCAAATTGAAAAATACACTCCAAAAATGATATACTATCTGTAAAGACAGTCTAAACAGGGAGGTCCCCAAAGATATGGTAAAAATCAATGTATCTTTATCCAAAGAAAAAAGAATCCTGAAAGCCGCGGAACAGGTGTTTTCCCACAAGGGATACACCCAGGCAACCCTGGATGAGATCATCCAGATCGCGGATACCGGAAAGGGGACTGTATACAAATATTACAAGAACAAGGAAAATCTGTTCTATACCCTGGTGGAGGCCAAAAACCGGAAGCTGATGAAGGCCATGGAAACGGCCGTGGAGGAAGGGGAAACTTTTTCCGATCAGTTCCGGGGCTATGTGGAAGCGTTCCTGCATTTTTTGGAGAAGAATGAGACCCTGTGGTCGGTGATCCTGTTCGAACTGCTGAACCAGCAGGCCGGCTGGCGGCTTCTCTGGGATGAAAAGAAACAGGACTGGCGGCTGGATGTCCGGTGGGGCAAAAAGCCGGAAGAAAAGGATGTGGCCATGAAACGGCGGTATGCGGAGCTGATTTATGGGGAAATCCAGCTGCTCCAGAGCATTTTCCAGAAAGCCATCGACAGGCAGTATCTGAAGCCTCTTACAGATTTGCAGCTGATGAGCCAGAATTTCTATTTCAGTATTTTCATGCTCAGCAACCAGGGAGCCTTTACCAAAGAAAACCGGGAAAGGGTCGTGGATGGCATGATCGACCGGTTCCTGTACGGACACAAAGAAAAAACTGCCGCCCGGTAAGGGAGGCAGTTTTTTTGTGGCAGAATGGCGGGCGGCCGGGTGTGCCGCCCTGCGGACCCGATGAATATCATATCCACGGTCCCGTAGGGGCCGCACGCCGGGCGGCCCGGAATCCCGCACTTTCTTACAGACGGTGGGAGGAATTCAGCACATCCCGCATCTTGTGGGCCACCATCATCTTGATGGCTTCCCGGCCCTTGCCCAGATAGGAGCGGGGATCGAAATCTTCCGGATGTTCATACAGGTACTTCCGGATGGAAGCGGTCATGGCCAGACGCAGGTCGGTATCGATGTTGATCTTGCAGACCCCGTAGGTGCCGGCCTTTTTCAGCATGTCTTCCGGACAGCCCTGGGCACCGGCCAGTTTGCCGCCGTATTTGTTGCATTCTGCCACGAATTCCGGGATAACGGTGGAAGCTCCATGGAGCACCAGCGGGAACCCGGGGAGCATGTTGGTGATCTTTTCCAGACGGGCAAAATCCAGTTCCGGTTTGCCTTTGAACTTGTAAGCCCCGTGGCTGGTGCCGATGGCGATGGCCAGGGAGTCCACACCGGTCCGTTCCACAAATTCCACAGCCTGGTCCGGATCCGTATAGGTGGCGTCTTTGGTGTTGACCTTTACGGCATCTTCCACGCCGGCCAGTTTGCCCAGTTCGGCTTCCACCACGACCCCTTTGTTGTGGGCATAGTCCACCACCCGTTTGGTCAGTTCGATGTTTTCTTCAAAAGGATATTTGGAGCCGTCGATCATGACAGAGGTAAAACCGCCGTCCACGCAGGCCTTGCAGATATCGAAATCAGCGCCGTGATCCAGGTGCAGGGCAATGGGCAGACCGGTGTCTTCCATGGCGGCTTCCACCAGGTGCAGCAGGTAGCTGTGCTTGGCGTATTTCCGGGCCCCGGCGGATACCTGCAGGATCAGGGGAGATTCTTCTTCTTTGGCAGCATCCACAATGCCCTGGACGATTTCCATATTGTTGACGTTAAAGGCGCCAACGGCATAATGGCCTTCGTAGGCTTTCTTGAACATTTCTTTCGTGGTTACAAATGGCATGGTGAAACCTCCTTGAGTATCAGTTATTGTTTATTATACCATACTTTCCGGAAATCGGGCGGCAGGGGAGCGGTGATTTCCACCGGTCTGCCCGTAAAGGTTTCCCGGAAGGCCACCTTCCAGGCATGGAGATAATGGCGGCCGGGAGCCCCGGGGGTGCCGTAGAGGGTATCCCCCAGAAGGGGGTGGCCGGCGGCTGCCGCATGGACCCGGATCTGGTGGGTGCGGCCGGTTTCCAGCTGGAACCGGACCAGGGACAGGCCCTCCTTTTCGCCCAGTACCTGGTACCGGGTACGGGCAGGCTGTCCATCCGGATCCACCTGCCGTTCCACAATGGAACCGGGCCGGCGGCCGATGGGCCAGTCCAGGATCCCTGCCGGCTGTTCCCAATGGCCCAGAGTCAGAGCCAGATAGGTCTTTTCCAGCCGGTTCCGGGACAGCATATGGTGGAGACAGGCGTTTTTGGCAAAAAGCACCACTCCGGATGTTTCCCGGTCCAGCCGGGATACCGGATGGACGGCGCTGGAAATGTGATGGGTCTGGAAATACCAGGCCACCCGGCGGCTGAGAGCGGGAGTCCGTTCCTTTCCTGCATTGTGGGTCACCAGGCCGGCCGGTTTGTCCACAGCCAGATACAGCTCCGTTTCCTCCAGGATGGACAGGGGTGCTTCTTCCGGTTCCAGGGTGCAGGGTTCCGGCAGAAAGGTCCAGGAAACCCGGTCTCCCGGCTGGAGCAGCAGATCCCGCTGGATGATTTCCCCGTTCACCTGGAGGGCACCGGCGGCCTTCAGCTTCTTCCAGTAGGTGCCGGAAAGGCCCTGGTCCCGGAGAAAGGATTTCAGTCGCTGGGGCAGGGCGGACGGAGCGAGAAAAAGTTCCATTACAGCACCTTCTGGCCCAGGATGCAGGCCAGGATCCCGAAAAACAGGCTGAGCCCCATGTAGAGAGCTGCGGTGATTCCGGCTCCCTTATCCACCAGCTGCTGGCTTTCCAGGGCAAAAGAGGAAAACGTGGTGAACCCGCCGCAGATGCCCACTTTGAGGAACAGGGCCAGCCGGGGATGGAGGGAGTTTCGGGCGGCCAGGGCCGTTACCAGGCCGATGAGAAAGGCACCGGCAATATTGATGAAAAAGGTCTTCAGGGGAAAGCCGCTGCTGTGGCTCAGGGGCAGCAGCCCGATGAGATACCGGCAGATGGCGCCGATACAGCCCCCCAGACCAACGATCACACATTCAGTCATGGAAAAGTCTCCTTTGCATAGTCATACGGTATATTATACCATACTCAGTGCAGAGTGCAGAGTGAAGAGCACGGACGCTGAAAATCCAATGACCCATTGCGATGCCGTAGGGGCCGCACGCCGGTTGCCCGCCAGATCTGGATTTCGTGGTGCTGATGGTGCTGCCGGTGGGGATTTTCTTCAACCTGCCCCTGATGCTGTTGTATGAAATCAGCCTGGGGCTGATCCGGGTGCTGCTGAAGCGGTGAAGGCCCTGTCTTTCGGCACACTTCCATGCTATAATAATAACAATGCGGTTTGAGATGTTGCCTTAATAAAATGAATAGGTTGTCTTAGAAATAGAGTCTTCCTTTCAAGACTCTATTTCTGTAAGATGGAAGAAACAAAACCAGAAAGGATTTTCACATGCAGAATTCTGAAGATACAGCGAAACTGAAACAGCTCCAGGCCATCCTCCGGGACCTGGGCAGTGTGGCGGTGGCTTTTTCCGGAGGGGTGGATTCCACCTTTCTCCTGAAGGTGGCGCACGATACACTGGGAGACAAGGTACTGGCCGTAACGGCCCGTTCCTGTTCTTTCCCGGAACGGGAACTGAAGGAAGCCAAAGCTTTTTGTGAGAAAGAAGGGATCCGCCATCTGGTAGTGGATTCGGAAGAACTGTCCATTCCGGGCTTTTCCCACAATCCCACCAACCGGTGCTATCTGTGCAAACATGAACTGTTCGAAAAGATCCTGGAAGTGGCCAAAGAGAACCACCTGGCGGCTGTGGTGGAAGGTTCCAATCTGGATGACGAGGGCGATTACCGTCCCGGGCTCCAGGCCATTGCGGAACTGAAGATCGCCAGCCCCCTGCGCCGGGCGGGCCTGTACAAAAAGGAAATCCGGGCGCTTTCCAAAGAGCTGGGGCTCCCCACCTGGAACAAGCAGTCCTTTGCCTGCCTGTCCTCCCGGTTCGTCTATGGGGAAGAAATCACGCCCCGGCGGCTGGGTATGGTGGACAAGGCAGAACAGCTGCTGCTGGATATGGGCTTCCATCAGCTGCGGGTGCGGATCCACGGGGGGAACCTGGCCCGGATCGAAGTGATGCCGGAAGAACTCCGGAAAGTGCTGGATCACCGGCTGGAGATCACGGAAAAACTGAAGGGATACGGTTTTGCCTATGTGACACTGGACCTTCTGGGCTACCGGACCGGCAGCATGAATGAAACCCTGTCCCCGGAAAAGAAGGCCTGACCATGGAAGCGAAAGAGATCCTGGAAAAAGTCCGGAATGGAGAGATTTCCGTGGAAGCCGCGGAAAAATTCTTCCGGCAGAAGCCTTTTGACGACCTGGGCTTTGCCAAACTGGATACCCACCGGAAGATCCGTACGGGCTTCGGGGAAGTGGTGTTCTGCAGCGGAAAAAAGGATGAGCACCTGCAGCAGATTTTCCGGAAACTGGCGGAAGAGGAAGGCAATGTGCTGGGGACCCGGGCCAGCCGGGAACAATATGAACTGATCCGCGCCCTGTGTCCGGATGCGGTATATGACTCCCTGTCCCGCCTGGTGAAAATCATCCGGAAACCGGTGGAACTCCGGGGCTCCGTAGCAGTGTGCACGGCAGGTACGGCGGATATCCCGGTGGCGGAAGAGGCGGCCCAGACGGCGGAATTCTTCGGCAGTAAAGTGAACCGGGTCTATGATGTGGGAGTCAGCGGACTCCACCGGCTCCTGGCCAGCCTGGACCCCATCCAGGAAGCCAACTGCGTCATTGCGGTGGCGGGCATGGAAGGGGCCCTGCCCAGTGTGCTGGGAGGCCTGGTGAGCAATCCGGTGATCGCCGTCCCCGCCTCCATCGGCTACGGGGCCAGCCTCCAGGGGATTTCGGCTCTTCTCACCATGCTCAACAGCTGTGCCAACGGCATTGCGGTGGTGAACATCGACAACGGCTACGGAGCCGGATACATGGCCACCCAGATCAACCGGCTGGCCTGCGGAAAGGAACGGTGACGGTATGGAAAAAATGCTCTATCTGGAATGCAAAAGCGGCATCAGCGGGGATATGACCGTAGGGGCCCTGCTGGATCTGGGTGCGGATGAACAGGTGCTCCGGAAGGCCCTGGCCTCCCTGCCCCTGACCGGATATACGGTGGAAATCAGCCGGGTAAAGAAGGCCGGCCTGGACTGCTGTGACTTCCTGGTGCGGCTGGATGCAGAACACGAGAACCACGACCACGACATGGACTATCTCTACGGTTTTGCCCAAAACCGGGAAGAAGCCCCGGAAAGGGAGGAGCATCATGGCCACCATCATCATCACCATGACCATGAGCACCAGATGGCAGGGACGGAACCCCATCATGCCCATCATCATGAACACCGGGGCCTCCGGGACGTGCTGGATATCCTGTCTCAGGGAGACCTGACGGAAGGGGCCCACAACCTGGCAGTGAAGATCTTCACCATCCTGGGGGAAGCGGAAGCAAAAGCCCATGGCACCACCCTGGACCAGGTCCATTTCCACGAAGTGGGGGCTGTGGATTCCATTGTGGACATTGCCGCTGCGGCGGTGTGCCTGGACAATCTGGGAATCCATGAAGCGATGATCCCGGTGCTCAATGAGGGGACCGGCAGCGTCCGCTGTGCCCACGGCATCCTGCCCATTCCGGTGCCGGCGGTGGCCAGCATCGCCGCAGCCCATCATCTGCCCCTCCACATCATGCCTTTTGCCGGGGAATACGTAACACCCACCGGGGCGGCCATTGCAGCGGCCATCCGCACCCGGAGCCATCTGCCGGAAACCTTTACCCTTGCCAAAGTGGGCCTGGGCGCGGGAAAACGGGAACAGGCCATGCCCAGCATCCTCCGGGCCATGGTGCTGGAGGTGCAGCCAGAAGAGGAACAATCTCCCTGGGAGGAGGATTCCATCTGGAAGCTGGAAACCAACCTGGACGACTGTACCGGGGAAGCCCTGGGCCGGGTAATGGACCGGCTTTTTGCCGCCGGAGCCCGGGATGTGCAATATGCTCCTGTGCAGATGAAGAAAAACCGTCCGGGCTGGCTGATCACCGTCCTGTGCAAAGAGGAACAGAGGAAGACCCTGGAGGCCCTGCTGTTCCGGGAAACCACCACCATCGGGATCCGCCGGAGCCGGATGGAACGGAGCATTCTCCGACGCCGGGAAAAGACCGTGGAGACGGCTCTGGGACCGGTGGCCGCAAAGGAAGTGCAGGTACCGGTGCTTTCTCCGGAAGGGGCCCTCACCGGAGAAACGAAAACCCGGCTGTATCCGGAAGCGGAATCCATGAGGGAATTGTGTACCCGTACCGGCCGCAGCTGGCAGGCAGTTTGGCAGCAGGTGCTGGGAGACCTGGCCCGGGCTGCCCAAAAGGAGGGCTGACCCATGCATATGGCGGATGCACTCCTTTCTCCCGGAATAGCCGGGGTGATGTACGTACTTTCAGGGACCGCGGCCTGTCTGGCGGCCCGGAAAGTAAAAAACAGTGAGGACCCGGCTCTGGTGCCGGAAATGGGGGTACTGGGGGCCTTTGTATTTGCCGCCCAGATGCTGAATTTTGCCATCCCGGGCACCGGCTCTTCCGGCCATCTGTGCGGGGGCATGCTCCTTGCAGCTGTAGTAGGCCCCTGGGGGGGCTTTCTGACCCTGATCGGGGTGCTGGTGCTCCAGTGCCTGGCTTTTGGGGACGGGGGCCTGCTGGCGCTGGGAGCCAATGTGTGGAACATGGCTTTTTACGGCTGCTTTGTGGGAGGCGGACTGGTATGGCCGTTTCTGGTCCGCCGGGGAATGACCCGAAAACGCATCATCCTGGCCAGTATCCTGGGCAGTGTGGTGACCCTCCAGATGGGGGCTTTTTCCGTGGCGGCGGAAACCACTCTTTCCGGCATTGCGGAACTGCCTTTTTCCACCTTCCTCCTGCTGATGCAGCCCATCCATCTGGCCATCGGGCTGGTGGAAGGGATGATCACCGCCGCCGTGCTGGTGTTTCTCTATGAAAACCGTCCGGAACTGCTCCGGTCCCCGGCTGAACAGACGGATGCCCCGGCTGTGGGAAACCGGAAAAAAGTCCTGGGAGTCCTGACGGCTGCCGCCCTGTTCATGGGAGGGATCCTGTCCCACTTTGCTTCGGAAGATCCTGACGGCCTGGAATGGTCCCTGGCCCGGATCACCGGTTCCACCGAACTGGAAGGGACGGAGCAGGGCGTCCACGGGTTGACAGCCTGGTTCCAGAACCTGACGGCCCTGTTCCCGGATTACCAGGTGCCCGGTCTCAGTCCGGCTCTGGGCACGGCTCTTTCCGGAATCCTGGGCACCCTGGCCGTATTGGGCCTGGTGTGGGCGCTGGGCCGGAAGCTGCAGAAAGGAAGGACCCATGAAATCTCTGGACAGGGCCATTGAAGCCATCCATTGGCTGGATGACCTGGCTGCCCGGGACACCCTGCTGACCCGGCTGTTCCCTCTGGCCAAGCTGGCCGCCCTGTTCCTGTATCTGGGATTTTTGACCAGCCTGGAGAGAGGGGCGCTGCTTTCCGGGCTGCTGATGCTTTTGCCCCTGCCTGTGCTGTACCGGGCGGGGAAGATTCCCTTCCGGAGCGCTTTCCGGCAGGCATTGCCGGCGGTGCTGCTCCTTGCCGGGCTGGGACTGGTGAACCTGCTCTATGTCCAGGCTCCGCCGGTTCCGGTGGGACCGTTCCGGATCGGCGCCGGAACCGCCGCCTTCCTGGTCCTGGTACTGAAGGGACTGGGCTGCGTGCTGGCCGGGTATCTGCTCTTGGCCACCACCGGCATGGAACGGCTGGCCTGCGCCCTCCAGAAACTGCCCCTGCCCCGGGTGCTGATCGTTTCCACCCTGCTCACCTGGCGATACCTGGTGCTGCTGCTCCAGGAAAGCCGGCGCATGGAACAGGCCTTCCATCTCCGGGCTCCGGACAGCCGGGGAATTCCCTGGAAAATCGCCGGCAGCCTGCTGGGCCTGCTGTTCCTCCGGAGCCTGGACCGGGCCCGGTCCGTCTACGAAAGCATGGAGCTCCGGGGCTTCCGGGGCCGTTTCCCGGAAACGGGAAAAAAGGGGAATCCCGGAGGCAGCATCCTGCTGCTGGTCCTGACCCTGGCCTGGTGCCTTCTGTGCCGGTTCCCGGGGTGAAATTCATCCAATCTGATCATCGTATGCTGCTGCGGAAGGAGTCCTGCCCATGTCTGCCATTCTTGCCCTGTCCCATATCCGGTTCTGCTATATCCTGCCGGGGCCTGAAAAACCAACGGTTCCCGTATTCCAGGATCTGTCCTTTGCCCTGGCGCCTGGAGAAAAAGTGGGGCTTATCGGCTGCAACGGGGTGGGGAAGTCTACCCTGCTGAAACTGGTCATCGGGCTTCTGCCCCTCCAGGAAGGGAACATGGAGGTATGCGGCCTCCCCATGGACCGGAAAAATCTTCCGGAAATCCGGAAAAAGGCCGGGTACGTGTTCCAGGATTCGGAAAGCCAGCTGTTCCTGCCTACGGTGGAAAGCGATGTATCCTTTGGCCTGCGGAATGCCGGAGTGCCAGGGGAAGAAGCAGCCCGGCGCACGGCGGAAGCCCTGAAAAAAGTGGGGATGGAAGGGCTGGCCCGGCGGCAGATCTACCGGCTTTCCGGAGGACAGAAAAAGCTCACCGCCATTGCCGGCCTTTTGACCCGGGAACCGGAGCTTTTGCTGCTGGATGAACCCTCTGCTGCCCTGGACCCCCGAAACCGGCGAAAACTGGCGGAAATCCTCCGGCAGCTGTCCTGCGCCCAGCTCATCGCTTCTCACGATTTGGATTTCATCTGGGATACCTGTGACCGGGTGATCCTGCTGTCGGAGGGAAGGATCCAGCAGGATGGGGCAGCCCGGGAAGTATTGTCCAACCAGATCCTGCTGGAAGCCTGTGGCCTGGAACTCCCCCTGCGTCTGCAGAAGGGCATCTGAAACCGGGCAAAGGACCCAGGAAACCGGCATCCCAACAGGCCGTGACTGTAACCGGTTCCGTAGGGGCTGCACGCCGGGCAGCCCGCCAGATTCGCCGATTCGTTGAACATTTTACAGGGAAACCGACCTGTGCACTTTTCTTGATGAAAACAGGAGGAAAAAGAAATGAAACTTGCCGTAACTTACAACCCGGAAAACGGAGAAATTTTCCAGCATTTTGGCCGGACGGAAACCTTCAAGGTCTATGACCTGGCAGATGGGAAAATCCAGAAAGCAGAAGTGTGCAGCACCCAGGGCCAGGGCCATGGAGCGCTGGTGGGCGTACTCCAGCAGCTGGGAGCGGAAGCCGTCATCTGCGGCGGTATCGGCGGCGGAGCCCAAGAGGGCCTGAAAAAAGCCGGCATTGCTTTCTATGGAGGCTGCAGCGGCCAGGCAGACCAGGCGGTGGAAGATTTCCTGGCAGACAAGCTCCAGTATCAGGAAGACATCCGGTGCGATCACCACGGTGAACACCACGAAGGCGGCTGTCATCACTGAGCAAAGAAACAGGGACCTGTTGCATGCAGCAGGTCCTTTATGGTATTATGAAGAAAAATTCTTGATTACGATTCTTTCCACAGGAGGAACTTATGAAAGCCAAGATGATTCTGACTGCCCTTTTTGCGTCCGCCGTTCTTCTTGCAGCAGGATGCGGAGGCTCTTCCGGCGGAGCCCAGACCAATGCCCCTGCTTCTTCCCAGGCCTCTGCCCAGAAGGCTGCGGCCCCCGGCTTTGCCCTGAAGGAAGCAGCCGGTCCGGAACGGACCGTCCAGCCCGGCGACGGCAAAGTGTATGTGATCAATTTCTGGGCCACCTGGTGCCCGCCCTGCCGGAGCGAAATGCCGGAGCTGAATACCTTTGCCCAGAAACACAAAGAAAAAGTCCAGTTCTATGGAGTGAATCTCCAGGAAGAAGGGGACAAGGTCCAGGGTTTCCTGAAGGACAACGGCTACACCATGCCGGTGCTCCTGGACCAGGAAGGAAAAGCCGCCACCCTGTACAAGGTCCGGGTGATTCCCACCACGGTGATCCTGGATGAAAAGGGGAATATCCTCCAGCGCCATGAAGGGGTGATTACCGCCCAACAGCTGGAAACGCTCCTGAAAGGAAAGCTCTGATGGGCTCCCTGACCCTGGGTGCTGCTTTCGGCGCCGGCTTCCTGTCCTTCCTTTCTCCCTGCGTCCTGCCCATGCTGCCCACCTTCCTGCTGCTCTTGGCCGGATCCGGGGCAGAAAAAGAACAGGGAAGGGGAGGGCTGCTCCTGAACACCCTGGCCTTCCTGGGCGGTTTCACCCTGGTATTCCTGACCATGGGTGCCACGGCCACCCTGGTGGGCCAGCTGGTGCTCCAATACTGGAAAGTGCTGGAAAAACTGGCGGGAGCGCTGCTGATCCTGCTGGGTCTGTTTTTAAGCGGCCTGTGGACGCCCCTGTTCCTGCTCCGGGACCGGCGGCCTTTCCTGCAGCAGAAAAAGCAGGGAGTCCTGGGTTCCTTCCTGCTGGGCGCGGCTTTTACCCTGGGCTGGACTCCCTGTACCGGCCCCATCCTTACCGGCATCCTGATGGCCGCCGGCAGCCGGCAGACCGTACAGGAAGGTGTGTTCCTGCTGCTGGCCTATGCCCTGGGCTTCTGTGTGCCGTTCCTTTTGGCGGCTCTTTTCTGGGAAAAGATCGGCCCCCATCTGCGCCGGCATTATGCCTGGCTGCCCCGGATCCAGAAGATCCTGGGCCTGTTCCTGGTGCTGTTCGGCCTGCTCATGATTAGCGGCATGGCCCTGCGGGTGATGGCGGTTTTGGCAGGATAGGGAAGGGGGCTGTTGCCTGGGCAACAGCCCCTGTCAGCTGTCAGCTGTCAACGGTCAGCAGTCGATGGAAATCAATTTTTGCAAATTGATTTTAACGCTGCCTGCAATATTCTCTGTTTTCAGATTTCTTTCGTTTTGGAGTATGCTATAATAGATTTACAGTATACTGTTGAAGGATAGGATACAGTTTTCCCTGTTTTGTTTTTCCAAAGGAGGTTGATTGTTATGGATGGAGTCCAAAAGAAAAAGGGAATGCCTCTGGCCGGGCAGATTTTCATTGCCCTGATCCTGGGCATCATTGCCGGCCTGGCCCTTCAGGGCAATGTGAAATTTGCCGTTACCTACATCAAACCATTTGGGACGATTTTTCTGAATCTTGTGAAATTCATCGTAGGGCCCATTGTCCTGTTTTCCATTATGGCAGGGGTGGTATCCCTCAGTGATATCCGGAAACTGGGCTCCATCGGCGGCATTACCCTGGTCTATTACTTTTTTACCACTGCCATTGCCACCACCATCGGGCTGATCATCGCCAACAGCTTTAAGCCCCTGTTTCCGGTGCTGTCCACGGCGGATCTGGCCTTTAAGGTCAAAAATGCCAGCCCCGGGCCCATGAAAATGCTGGTGGATCTGTTCCCCTCCAATTTTCTGGCTCCGCTGACCAGCGCCAATATGCTCCAGGTCATCGTCATGGCCCTTTTGATCGGGATTGCCATCATCGCCCTGGGAGAGAAGGGAGAAAAGGCGGCCGCTTTCATCAATACCTGGAATGATGTATTCATGAAAGTCATGGAAATGATCCTGGCCCTGTCTCCCATCGGGGTATTCTGCCTGCTGTGCCCGGTGATTGCCCAGAACGGGACGGCGGTGATCGGCTCCCTGGCCAAGGTGATCCTCTGTGCCTACATTGCCTATGCCCTCCATGCCATCCTGGTCTATTCCATGGCTGTCCGGGCCATCGGAGGCATGAGCCCGCTTAAATTCTTCAAAGGGATGATGCCGGCCATGCTGTTTGCCTTTTCCAGCGCCTCTTCCGTAGGGACCCTTCCCATCAACATGGAATGTGCCAACAAGCTTGGAGCCTCCAGGGAAGTCACCAGTTTTGCCCTGCCTCTGGGGGCAACCATCAACATGGACGGTACGGCCATCTATCAGGGTGTCTGCGCCGTATTCATCGCATCCTGCTACGGAATCGACCTGACCCTGCCCCAGATGCTCACCATTGTGATCACCGCCACCCTGGCTTCTGTGGGGACGGCCGGTGTGCCGGGGGCCGGGATGATCATGCTGGCCATGGTGCTGGCTTCGGTGAACCTGCCGGTGGACGGCATTGCCCTGGTGGCCGGTGTGGACCGGATCTTCGATATGGGCCGGACCACCCTGAACATCACCGGTGACGCCTCCTGTGCCATTATCGTGACCCATTTGCTGGAGAAGAAGAGGAAATAAGGGGGCTGCTGACTGCTGACTGTTGACTGCTGACAAAAACAAGGGGGATGTGGTGCACGCACTGTGCAGCATCTCCCTTGTTTTCACGTAAAATGAAGTACCCGCAGTTTGATGCCGCAGCTTTCCGCTACAGAAGAACGCCGGATAAAAGGAACGGTTTGAAAAATTCTGGGGCGGAACCGTGTCTCCCCCGGGCTTTTATCCACACTATTTTACATAATATATATTATTGGACGCAATAATCTTGAAAACCAGATATTTCAAATTGTCTTGAAACTGAGATTTTTCTTTTGGATTTTGCCGTTTTTTTCTTCTTTGAGCAGGTTTTCTTTCCAATCGATGGGTTTTTCCGGAGATTCTGTTCCTGTCCTAAACACTCGTTTGACACACAATTGTTTTCCTGTTATACTAAATTTAATTAGATTGGAAACTTGTACGCAAATTCCATCCTGTCCAAAGGAGCGTTCCATTATGACTGAATCTGAAGAAAAGAAATCCACCCGGTCCCGGGGCATCAATGCCCGGCAGAGCCAGATCCTTGATTTTATCCGTCAATATATCTTCAACAACGGCTATCCCCCTTCTGTACGGGAAATCGGCAGCGCCGTGGGGCTCTCTTCCAGTGCCTCCGTCCACAACAACCTGAAAAAGCTGGCGGAAGCCGGTTTTGTCAGCTGGGATCCGGAAAAGCCCCGCACCTACGGGCTCCGGGAAGAAATCAGCTGGAGGAAAAAGAGCATGGTCCCCGTGCCTCTGGTGGGTGCCGTCCATGCCGGTGATCCCATGCTGGCGGTGGAAAACATCGAGGACACCTACCCCATCCCCCTGGATCTGATTGGCTGCAGCGAGGATGTATTCATGATGGTGGTGGAAGGCGACAGCATGAAGAATGCCGGGATCCTGGACCATGATTATGTGTTCGTCCGGAAGCAGAACTATGCCACCAACGGGGATATTGTAGTGGCCCTCCTCAACGGTGAGGAAACCACCATCAAACGGTATTTCCGGGAACTGAAACAGATCCGTCTCCAGCCGGAAAATGATGCCTACCCGCCCATTGTAGGGACCGATAACATCGAAATCAAGGGAAAAGTCATCGCAGTATTCCGGACTCTTTGAGTTTTCCGCCTTCAAACAGACGATTTCCCTTCAGACGCTCAAATTTCTATTTTGAGCGTCTTTTTCTATTTTCACGACTCCTTATATGCAAGCAATAGAAAAACGGCCTCTGAAACAAAATTCAGAGGCCGTTTTTTGGTTCCTTATTTCTGTTTTTCCATGATCTGCCGGGCGGCGGCCATCACGGCGATCCGGCCGTGTTCAAAGGTCAGTCCGCCCTGCATGAAGACCTTGTAGGGGGCCCGCATGGGACCATCGGCGCTCAGTTCGATGGAGGCACCCTGGACGAAGGTGCCGGCAGCCATGATGATGTCATCCTGATACCCGGGCAGCGGAGAGGGTACGGGAGTCACATGGGCATCAATGGGAGAATGGGCCTGGATGGCTTCGCAGAAGGCACAGAGGTTTTCCGGCGTCTTCAGGGTAATGGTCTGGATGATGTCACTGCGCACATCATCGGGCAGCGGAGACACTTCAAAGCCCAGGGACTGGAATACGGAAGCGGCGAACAGGGACGTTTTCACCGCCTGGAGCGCCACATGGGGAGCCATGAACAGCCCCTGATAGAATTCCCGGGCCGTATCCCCCAGGGTGCAGCCCATTTCGCCGCCCAGACCGGGAGCGGTGAGCCGGTAGGAGGCCTGTTCCACCAGATCCTTTTTCCCGACGATATAGCCGCCGGTGGGGGCAAAACCGCCGCCCAGGTTCTTGATCAGAGAACCGGCCATCAGATCTGCGCCCACTTCCGTAGGTTCCTTTTCTTCGATGAATTCCCCGTAGCAGTTGTCCACAAAGCAGATGATGTCCGGACGGCCCTGTTTCACCGCCTGGCAGATCTCCCCGATTTCCCCTACGGTCAGGGTCTTCCGTTTGCTGCTGTAGCCGCAGGACCGCTGGATGTGGATCAGGCGGGTGCGGGGCGTGATGGCGGCCAGGAGGGCCGGGATGTCCGGATGATCCCCTTCCATGGGGATTTCCTTGTAGGTGACGCCCAGATCCACCAGGGAACCGGGGGTCTTCACCGGATACCCGATGATGGTCTGCATGGTGTCATAGGGTTCCCCGGTGGCTCCGATCATTTCATCCCCGGGACGGAGATTCCCCAGCAGGGCCACAGCCAGGGCATGGGTGCCGGACACAAACTGGGACCGGACCAGGGCGGCTTCCGTCCTGAAGATATCGGCGTAGATCAGGTCCAGCTGATCCCGACCGGTATCGGAATAGCCGTAGCCGGTGGTGGGTTTCAAATAATAGTCGGCCACTTGGTACTTGGCAAAGGCGTCCAGCACCTTTTTGGTGTTCACCAGGGCAGCGGCTTCATGGCTCTGGGCATATCTGGCTACAGCGTCCAGGGCTTTCCCTTCGATTTCATCCCATTGTATCATTGGATTGGATTTCCTCCTTGATCATTATTAATTATTCAATTGATTTATACTTTTTCACGGCTGGATGTAGGGCGCCAGTCTGTCGGCCAGGGCCTTGTCCATTCTGGCCCGGATCCGGATGCCGGTTTCCCCGTATTCTTCCGAAAGCACCTGGGCTTCCTCGTGGAGCCGGGCGGCCAGCCGGCTTTCCCCGTAGGGAATGCACAGATCCGCTTCCACCCGGTCCTGGCCCAGGAGCCGGGCCAGGGTCTCCAGCAGTTCCGGGACCCCTTCTCCGGTACGGGCGGAGATGCACAGGGCGTTGTCTTCCTGTTCCAGACGACGGCGCAACCCTTCATGCTGGCTCAGCCGGTCCACTTTGTTGTAGACGGTCAGGATGGGTTTATCAGTGACACCCAGTTCCTGGAGCACCTGATAGACGGCTTCCGTCTGCTCCCGGGCCAGTTCATGGGAGCTGTCCACCATGTGGAGCAGCAGGTCCGCATCCTTCACCACTTCCAGGGTGGATTTGAAGGCCGCCACCAGCTGATGGGGCAGCCGCTGGATGAACCCTACGGTGTCCGTCAGGGTGCAGCTGCTGCCGTCAGGCAGATCCAGCTGCCGGGTGGTGGGGTCCAGGGTGGCGAACAGCTGATCCTGGGCATAGATGTCCGAATGGGTCAGGGTATTCAGCAGGGTGCTCTTCCCGGCGTTGGTATACCCCACCAGGCACACCTGCTTCACTTCATTCTTGTTCCGGGCCCGCTGCTGCTGTTTCCGGTTGCCCTTCATCCGGCGGATCTGGTCTTCCAGGAAGGCGATCCGGTCCCGGATCCGCCGCCGGTCCACTTCCAGCTTGGTTTCCCCGGGCCCCCGGGTACCGATGCCGCCCCCCAGACGGGAGAGACTGGTGCCCTGGCCCATGATCCGGGGCAGCATGTACTGGAGCTGGGCCAGTTCCACCTGGAGTTTCCCTTCACTGGTCCGGGCCCGTTTGGCAAAAATATCCAGGATCAGCCCGGTCCGGTCAATGATCCGCACCCCCAGGGCCCGTTCCAGGTTCCGCTGCTGGGCCGGGGAGAGTTCATCGTCAAAAATGCACAGGTCGATGTCTTCCTGCTGGGCAAAGAGGGCCATTTCCTGGACCTTTCCCTTGCCGATGAAGAACACCGGGTCCGGTTTGGGCCGGGACTGGACGAATTTGCCCACCACTTCCGCACCGGCGGTTTCCGCCAGCTGGGCCAGTTCTTCCACCGAATCCTGGGCGCTCCAGCGGGAGGCCGTATCCCCCCAGGCCAGGGAAATCAGCATGGCCCGTTCCGGCCCTTCCGCCAGATTGTGGTTCCGGGACCGTTTGGCCAGGATCTTTTCCACAGTGTGGACCACGTTCCCAAAAGGCATGGCGGCCACATCCTTCACCTTGAAGGGACCGAATTCCTGGAGCACCGGCTGCTGGTCCTCATCCAGGTCGGTGATCATCCCGAAGCTGAGAAGAGGTTCGCTCTGGGGTGTTTCCCAGGCCATGGCAGCCATGGCATCGAACCGCAGGTCCCGGAGGGCGGAAAGATCCACCCCGCTGAGCCGGGGCGCCCCGGAAGGATGGGTATGGATGCAGGCCACCCCGCACAGCCGGTTCTGGCTCCGGCGGGAATCCGTCCCGGGCAGTTCCACATGGCAGTCGCTGCCCACGGAAACGGCGGTCACCCGTCCCTTCCGGTCGATGTAAAGGGAGATTTCCCGGTTGATGGCATCGGAAAGGTCCCGCAAAACAAGGGCCAACTCCTGACTGATCAGTTGGCCCTCGTCCGCTCTCAGCTCATAGATCCCTTCCAACTGGGTGAGGACCTGTTTTTTCAGGCCCTCCGTCTTTCCGTAGATCGTTTGAGTCATAGGAAAACTCCTCTTGGTATTATACCCGTGCTTTGGCAGGTTCCATGTTCACCCGGCAGCCCCGGATGGTGTTCCGGTGCATCACGGCCAGGACTTTTTCCGCATGTTCCATGGGAATTTCCACAAAGCTGAATTTGTCGTAGATGCTGATCCGGCCGATGCTCCGGGCAGGGATTTCCGCCTCGATGGCAATGCTCTGGACAATATCCCGTACGGTGACCCGGCTGGAACGGCCGATGTTCACGAACAGACGGACCATCCCCGGTTTGGCACCGGTGTTGGCCAGGGCATCCGGCAGGCTTTCTTCCTCCGCCGGTTCTTCCAGGGCCTTGGCCCCTTCCTGCATGAACTTCAGGGCTGCCGCGGCGATATCCTGCACATCATAATCCTTTTCCAGGGTTTCCACAATGGGCAGATAATCCTGGTACCGATCCTGTTCCAGGATGGTCTGCATCCTGGAAACGATCTGTTCCCGCTGCCGTTCCAGTACGCTGGCGTCGGTGGGCAGGGTGCCCCGGATGATCTTGGTCTTGATGCTCCGTTCAATCAGTTTCAGCTGACGGAATTCCCGGGGAGTGATGAAGGTCAGGGCCACACCGGTGTTCCCGGCACGGCCGGTACGGCCGATCCGGTGCACATAGCTTTCGCTGTCACTGGGCACATCGAAGTTCACCACATGGGTGATGTTGTCGATATCCAGGCCTCTGGCTGCCACATCGGTAGCCACCAGGATATCCACCTGGCCGCTGCGGAACTTCTTCATCACCCGGTCCCGCTGGTTCTGGCTCAGGTCCCCGTGGAGGCCTTCCGCCTCGTAGCCACGGGTGGCCAGGGCGATGACCAGTTCGTCCACACCCTTTTTGGTGCGGCAGAAGATGATCATCTTGCAGTCGTCGGTGGTGTCCAGGATCCGGCACAGACCGTCCACTTTGTCCCGGGTTTCATAGTAGTACTGGTCGATGGTGGGAGCCGTCACCACTTCCTTGTGGATGGCCACCACCTTGGGAGCCCGCATGTATTTCTTGCTGATGCTCAGGATGGGCCGGGGCATGGTGGCGGAAAACAGCATGGTCTGCCGTTCCGGGGGAACGTTCTTGATGATGTTTTCCATATCGTCCACAAAGCCCATATCCAGCATTTCATCGGCTTCATCCAGCACCAGGAAGTTCACGTATTCCAGGTCGATGGTGCCCCGGCGGATATGGTCCAGCAGCCGGCCCGGAGTCCCGATGACTACCTGGATGCCCCGTTTCAGGCTGCGGATCTGCCGTTCGATGGGCTGGCCGCCGTACACCGGAAGTACCCGGATCCGTTTGGTCTTGCCGATCTTGCTGATTTCGTCCGCCACCTGGATGCACAGTTCCCGGGTGGGGCTCATGACCAGGGCCTGGATGTGCCGGTCCTTTTCATTGATCTTCTGGATGATGGGGATCCCGAAAGCCGCGGTCTTGCCGGTACCGGTCTGGGCCTGGCCGATCAGGTCCTCCCCTTCCAGGGCCATGGGAATGGCGCCTTTCTGGATGGGGGACGGTTCTTCAAAGCCCATTTCCTTCAGGGCTGCCAGGATCTTCCGGTCCAGGTTCAGGTCTTCGAAAGACGTGATTTCCGGCTTGGATTCCGCCGTTGTATTTTCCATTTTATTGATTTCTGTCATGATTTCTCCTTATGAAAAACAAAGGCTGTCGTTACAGCTCTTTGACCCGGTCCATGGCCAGGGACAGTGCGTTCATGGCCGCCCGGAGTTTAATGGTGGTCCGGGCTGCCTTGAACCGGCATTCCAGGACTTTCGTTCCGTTTTTGTCTGCTGCACCGATGTACACCAGACCTACAGGCTGGGTGGGGGTTCCGCCCCCGGGGCCGGCAATGCCGGTGATGCTGATGCCCAGATCCGTTCCGATTTTTTCCCGGATCCCCTGGGCCATTTCCCGGGCCGTCTGTTCGCTGACGGCGGTGTAAGTGTCCAGGGTTTCCTGTTTCACCCCCAGCAGCCGGTGCTTCACATCATTGGTATAGGAGACCACCGAACCCATGAGATATTCCGAACTGCCGGGGATATCGGTGACCAGGCTGGACGCCAGGCCCCCGGTGCAGGATTCGGCAAAGGCGATGGTCAGATGTTTTTCCTTCAGCCGTTTCCCCAGGGCTTCCGGCAGGGTTTCGTAATCCACCCCGTAGATATAGGACCCCAGGATGGCCCGGATCTTTTCCTCCACATCCCGGTTCATGGCTTCCGCCTTTTCCAGGGTGTCGCTTTTGGCGGTGATCCGGATGATGATTTCCCCTTTCCGGGCGTAGAGGGCAATGGTGGGGTTGGTCTGGGCCATGATGATGGCATCCAGTTTTTCCGCCACCATGGATTCCGTCAGTCCCCGCAGGTGCAGCACCCGGGAATGGATGATTCCCTGGGCCGCATAGCTCTTCCGCAGATAGGGCATCACCTGCCGGCTGAACACATGGGTGGTTTCCGCCGGAGGTCCCGGCAGCATAACGATCAGTTTGTGATCCGGGGTCCAGACACCCACTCCCGGTGCCGTTCCCACATCATTGTTGAAGACCACCGCCCCTTCCGGGATCATGGCCTGTTTCTTGTTGTTTTCCGTCATGACCACATGCCGGGCGGCAAAATACCGGGTCAGCTTATCCAGCCAGAAGGCGCTGGGCACCAGGGGCAGATGGAGTTTCCTGGCCACCATTTCCTTGGTGATGTCTCCCCGGGTGGGCCCCAGGCCCCCGGTGGTGATGATGATGTCCGCCCGCTCCAGGGCAATGGACAGGGCTTCCAGCAGCCGGTCCCCGTTGTCCCCGATGGTGGTCTGGTACAGCACATTGAAACCCGCATCGTTCAGGGTCCGGGACAGGTACTGGAAGCTGGTGTTCACAATATCCCCCAGCAGCAGTTCCGTACCTGTATTGATGACTTCAACATTCACTGGGATCACTCCTTTACGATCTGCCCCACCGCTTCATAGGTAAAGCCCTGGCTGATCCGGACCTTCACAAAGTCTCCGGCCTTCAGATCCGCCGCTTCTTCCACATAAATCTTCCCGTCGATGTCCGGGGCTTCCGCATAGCTGCGGCCCAGGGCCAGGTTGGGATCTTCCTCATCCTTGCCTTCGATGAGCACTTCCAGCACCTTTCCTTCCCGTTCCTGCTGGATTTCTTCGGAAATCTCCGCCTGGAGGCTCATCAGGGCATGGTACCGGTCCTGTTTCACTTCGTCCGGGATCTGGTTGGGCATGGCCCCGGCTTCGGTGCCGTCTTCCTGGCTGTAGGGGAACACCCCGGCGCACTGGAACCGTTCCTTCCGGACAAAATCCAGCAGCTCCTGGAACTGTCCGTCGGTTTCTCCCGGGAAGCCCACAATGAAGGTGGTCCGCAGGCAGATATCCGGCATCCGTTTCCGCAGTTTGGCCAGCAGTTCCTCCACCTGTTCCCGGGTATCCCGCCGGTGCATGGTGTGGAGCAGGCTGTTGCTGGCGTGCTGGAGGGGCAGATCCACATAATGGCACACCTTGTCGCACTGGGCCATGGTCTCGATCAGTTCGTCAGTGAAGGAATCCGGATAGCAGTACAGGATCCGGATCCATTTCAGGTCGGGAATGGTGTTCAGATCCCGGAGCAGATCCGCCAGCCGCAGCTTGTGGTACAGATCGATGCCGTACTGGGTGGTGTCCTGGGCCACCAGGATCAGTTCCCGCACGCCCTGGCTCACCAGATCACGGGCTTCCTGGAGGACTTCCTCATAGGGACGGCTCCGGTAGGGCCCCCGGATCTTGGGGATGGCACAGTAGGAACACCGGTTGTTGCATCCTTCGGCAATCTTCAGATAAGCCGTGTACTGGGGGGTGGTCAGCACCCGTTTGGCCTTCTGGGTATATTTTTGCGGGGGTTTCAGCAGGGTGAACCGTTCCCCCTTTTCCACCCGGTCGATGACCGTTCCGATCTGGTCATAGCATTCGGTGCCGATGATGGCATCCACTTCCGGCAGGTCCGCAAACAGTTCATCTGCGTACCGCTGGCCCAGACAGCCGGTGACGATCAGCTTCCGGTGCGGGTCATCCTTTTTGTATTCCGCCATCTGGAGGATGGTGTTGATGGACTCTGTTTTGGCACTTTCGATGAAGCCGCAGGTGTTGACGATGATCACATCCGCATGGGTGGGGTCATTGGTAATGGTCCACTGGCGCTCTCTGATAAGGCCCATCATCACTTCCGAATCCACCAGGTTCTTGGGACACCCAAGGCTGACTACTCCGATTTCCAACTTGTTCTCCTTCCTTCGGGACTGCCGTTCTGCCGGCTGTCCCCTATCCACAGTCTCCGGTCAGGCCCCGTTCCAGGGGCTTTGAGCCGGAGAGATCATTTTGCTTTGAACGTACGGGTCACTACGCCCCATTCCTTGGAGCCATAGGGCACTTTCTTCCCGTTGACAGTGATTTCCACATCCCGGATGCTGCCCAGGTTCACAGAGACACTTTTGCTGCCTTTGTAGGTGCGGGTGGATCCTTTGGCGATGGTGGCCGCTTCCACCTGCTTGCCGTCAATGGTGGTCTGGGTCCACACGGGCTTCTTGTAGGTGACCACCACGGTAACCCCGTTGCCCCGGCCCAGGGTCTTTTCATCTCCCGTGGCCTCTTCCTGTTTTTCCTTTACTTCTTCGGCTTCTTTCTTGTCCTTGTCGCTTTTTTCCGAAGAATGGTCCGACTTCACGCCGTCAGAAATGCTGGTGGTCTCCTTCAGATCCGGCGTGGTCTTGCCCCCGAACACAAAGTAAGCCATCACCACGGTGAATACCGCCAGACAGGCCACGAACACGCCCGTGAACACCTTGAAGCTGAAAGCCGGCGTCTTGCTGCTGCCGGCAGAGGTGGCGCCGTATTCTTCCCCGGCTTCATCTTCCGGCACGGTTTCATAGAGATTTTCATCGATGAAATCCCGGATCCGGTCCAGCCAGCTGCCCATCTTGGCCTTGCTGGCGTCCAGGGCTTCTTCCATGTTTTCCCGGTTCAGGGTCGTTTCCATCTTTTTCAGGGCTTCCCTGGGTGTCTCATGCTTCTTCTTTTCCCCGGCATCTGCGGCAGCCACCGCTGCGGCTCCTGCAGCCGCCCCTTTCGGTACGGCTCCCTTCTCACCGGCAGAAGCTTTCCCTTCCTCTTTGGCCGGCTGCTCCGGCGTATTCTCCCCGGATTTCTTCTCAGGGACGGCCTTCTCCACCGGTACGGCTGCCGGTTTTTCTCCTGCTGCCGGTTCCAGTTTCTTTTCTGCCGGCTGGGAAGCTTCCTTCACCGGGTCCGGTTTTTCCGGTACCGGTTCCGTTTTCGGGGCCGGTTTCACCGGTTTCATCACCCGGGTGGCATCCATGGATTCTTTTACAGGGTCCTGGGGTGCCGTCTCCTTCCGGTCCGCCCGGCGGCTTCCGCCGAATCCCACCGGCTCCATCTGCTTCAGGGCCTGGACCTTGTCAAAGGGTTCCGGCTGATGGTCCCCGGCTTCGGCGGCCGGTTTCTCCGCCCGGTCAGCGGACTGGTCCCCACGGGTTCCGGAAAAAGGTTTCGGTCCCAGGATCATGGTATCGGAACTTTTGGGCAGCTCCGGTTCGGGCACCAGGTGTTCCGCCGTCTTCAGGATCTTTTCCGGTTCACTGCCGGTCCGGTAGGCCTCAACCAGTCCGTTGCCGTCCAGTCCCAGATAGTTTCCGTAGTTGCGGAGGAATCCCCGGATGAATACATCCCCGGGAATCTTGTGGAAATCGCCGTCTTCCAGAGCCGCCAGGTAGGGTTCCCGGATGCCCGTATGTTCGGCAACCTGTTCCAGGGTCAGATGCTTTTCTTCCCGATGCTGCCGTAAATAGGTTCCAATTTTATTTTTCATCGTACGACCTCACTTCTAAACGGGGTTTCAGGGCACAGGCCGGGCTCATTCCCCTTCCTGCTTCAGCCCTTTGGTGAAGAACTTTTCCTTGATGGTGGTGGGGCTCATGATCAGCGGCCTGGGCTTGCTGCCGTCCGCCGGCCCTATGATGCCCTTTTCCTCCATGGCATCCACCAGCCGTGCCGCCCGGGTGTACCCGATCCGGAACTTCCGCTGGAGCATGGAGGACGATGCCTGCTGGGTGGCCATGACCAGTTCCACCGCATCCTGGAACAGTTCGTCTTCCTCGCTGCCTTCCTCTTTTTTCTCGCTGTCCGCCCCATTGAGCTTCTGGGTGGTCACCTCGCTGGCATAGGAGGTGGGGATGGCTTCCGCCTTGATGAAATCCACCACCCGGTTCAGCTCATCATCCGCAATGTAGGCGCCCTGGACCCGGATGGGCTTGTTGGCCCCGGTAGGGAAGAACAGCATATCCCCCCGGCCCAGGAGCTTTTCCGCCCCGCTGGCATCCAGGATGGTCCGGCTGTCGATCTGGCTGGATACGGCAAAGGCGATCCGGGAGGGGATATTGGCCTTAATGGTCCCGGTCAATACGTCCACCGACGGCCGCTGGGTGGCCAGGATCAGATGGATCCCGGCGGCACGGGCCTTCTGGGCCAGCCGCAGGATGGCATCTTCCACGTCCACCGCCGCCACCATCATCAGGTCGGACAACTCGTCGATGATCACCACAATGAAGGGCAGCTTTTCTCCCGGCTGCACCTGGGCATTGTAATCATCGATCTTCCGGACCTGGGTCTTGGCGAACAGGCTGTACCGCCGTTCCATTTCCACCACAGCCCAGTGGAGGGCCGAAGCCGCCTGTTTGGGCCCGGTGACCACCGGCGTCAGCAGATGGGGGATCCCGTTGTAGTTGGTCAGTTCCACCACCTTGGGATCCACCAGGATCAGTTTCACCTCATCCGGCGCCGCCTTGTACAGCAGGCTGCAGATGATGGTGTTGATGCACACACTTTTCCCGGACCCGGTGGATCCGGCAATCAGCAGATGGGGCATCTTGGTCAGATCCGCCACCACCACATGGCCGGAAATATCCTTCCCCAGGCCGATGGCCAGTTTCCCCCTGGCGCTTTTCACTTCCGGACAATCCACGATGGAGCGGAAGGATACCGGCTCCGAAGTCCTGGCCGGCACTTCGATGCCGATGGCCGCCTTCCCCGGAATGGGCTCGATGCGGACACTGGACACCGCCAGTTTCAGGGCAATGTCTTCCGACAGGTTCTGGATCTTGTTCACCTTCACCCCGGGAGCCGGTTCCAGTTCGTACCGGGTCACCGACGGCCCTTTGGTCACATTCACCAGGGTGGCGTTCACCCCGAAATCGTGGAGGGTCTGTTCGATGGTCCCTCCCTGGGTTTCGATCTCCGCCTGGAAGTTCTTCTTGTTCACCGGCTTGTCCCGGTTCAGCAGATCCAGGGGCGGGAATTCGTAGGGGATCACTTCTCCCGTTTCCGCATTTTCCAGACGGGTGGTCTGGGCTTCCGCTCCAGGAGCTTCCCACTGGGGTTCCTCCTGGCTCCGGGCATCCTCCGCCGTGGTGATGGTAAACTTCCGGGGCGGTTCCCCGGATCCCACCTGATCCTTCTGGAATTTCAGAAGCGGTGCGTTCCCGGCGGCCGTCACTTTATCCTTCAGCCGTTCTGCCAGGGTGGGTTTCTTTTCCGCCGCCGGCTTCCGGGCATAAGAACCGTCATCCTTTTCCTGGTCATAGAAGGAATCATGGTTCTTCTTCCGCCGTTCCTGATAGTCTTCCCATTTCTGGGCCATGGTCTCGGCCCCTTCCTTCACCCCGTCCTGGGCAGAAAGGAGCGGGCTGCGCAGGGAGAATTTCCCCGACAGCACCATGGAAACCAGGGCAGAAGCCACCAGGACGATCACCGCCCCGATGCGGCCCACCACTTTCGTTAAAACAAACACGATGGTGCCTCCCAGGAGGCCACCACCGTTCATCAGATACTCAGGGATCAGTTCATGGCCTTCCGGCACCTTGTACATATGCCACAGGCTCAGGACAGAAACAAGGAACAGCAGGAGCGTAAAGAACTTTTTGGAAAACCGCAGATGTTCATGGTTCAGGATGTAACCGAACCCCAGCACCATTACGTACAGGGGGAAGAGAAAGGCTCCCACCCCCAGGGCGTAGGTCAGGACCTTCCGGAGGAATGCCCCGGCGCTGCCCATGGGGAATCCCCCCAGGGCGCAGAGCATGATGCCGGCGAAAGCCGCCAGCAGGATGCCCAGGACTTCCCGGTTGAAGGTGAATTCGATTTTCCTGTTGTTTCTGCGAGTCCGTTCTTTTTTTTCCACGCTGTTCCCTTCCTGAAGATTTTTTGTTGGAGTGTCAGATTTCCATGATCAGAGGCAGGATCATGGGACGCCGTCTGGTCTTTTCGAACAGATACCGGCCCAGGCTGTCCCGGACGGCACTCTTCAGTGCGGACCATTCGGTGATGTTGCTTTCATGGCATTTGTCCAGGGTGCTCAGCACACGGTCCCGGGCCCCTTCCATCAGTTCTTCGGATTCCCGGACATACACAAAGCCCCGGGATACGATATCCGGACCGGCTGCAATCCGGTAGGTGCTGTGGTCGATGGTCACCACCACGATCAGGATCCCGTCCTGGGACAGCTGCCGGCGGTCACGGAGCACCACATTGCCCACGTCGCCCACGCCCAGGCCGTCGATCAGCACCCGGCCGGCGGTGACTTTGCCGGAGATCCCGATGGAATCCCTGGTCAGGTCGACCACGGACCCGTTTTCCGCAATCACGATATTGTCCTTGGACATCCCCAGCTGCATGGCCAGTTTCTTGTGTTTCACCAGATGACGGTATTCCCCGTGGACCGGCATGAAGAACTTGGGATGGACCAGACGGTGCATCAGTTTGATTTCTTCCTGGCTGGCGTGGCCGGAAACATGGATGCCCTGTTCCCGTCCGTAGATCACTTCCGCGCCCTGTTTGTACAGGTTGTCGATGGTCCGGGCCACACCCTTTTCGTTACCGGGGATGGGGGTGGCGGAAATGATCACCGTATCCCCGGGCATAATGGAGACCTTCCGATGATCGCTGTTGCTCATCCGGGTCAGGGCACTCATGGGTTCGCCCTGGCTGCCGGTGGTGATGATGGCGATCTGCCGGGGTGCGTAGTTCCGGCATTCATCGATGTCGATCAGTACCCCCTGGGGCACTTTCAGGTAGCCCATTTCAATGGAAATGTTCACCACGTTCACCATGCTCCGGCCAATGACCGCCACTTTCCGGCGGGTCATCACCGCAGCGTCGATCACCTGCTGGATCCGGTGTACATTGGAGGAGAAGGTGGCCACGATCACCCGGTTCCGGGCCAGCCGGAACTGTTCATCCAGGGTCTTGCCCACGCTCTTTTCGCTGGGGGTGTAGCCGGTCCGTTCAATGTTGGTGGAATCGCTCATCAGCAGCAGGACCCCTTTGCGGCCCACTTCCGCCAGCTTGGCGTAGTCCGTCACCTGTCCGTCCACCGGAGTCTGGTCGAACTTGTAGTCACCGGTGTGGACGATCACCCCGACCGGGGTATGGATGGCCAGAGCAACCGCATCGGGAATGCTGTGGTTGACCCGGATGAATTCCACCCGGAAGGCGCCGGCCCGGACCGTAGCCCCCGGTTTCACCATTTTGCATTTGCTGTCAGAAACGCCGTTTTCCTTCAGACGGCCGGACAGGATGCCCAGGGTCAGGGGCGTTCCATATACCGGCACGTCGAAATCCTTCATCACATAGGGCAGGGCACCGATATGGTCTTCATGGCCGTGGGTCAGGAAAATGGCCTTGAATTTGTCCTTGTTTTCCATCAGGAACGTGGTATCCGGGATCACCAGATCGATCCCCAGCATGTCATCATCCGGGAATGCCAGCCCGGCATCCACCAGGATCATGTCATTGCCGTAGACAAATGCCGTCATGTTCTTGCCGATTTCCCCCAGACCGCCCAGCGGAATGATGGATAATTTTTTCTGTTGTCCTTTGCTGTTGTTATTCAAAGGGACACCTCCTCAATATTTTTGGTCAGGATAAAATTTGCATATCAAAAGACTGGAGTATCTTCGCGTTCCATACTCCCTTTTCGAAACTATGTTTTCAATTCCCGTATCCCCTACGAATCCGAACGATTGGAACCGGACGGACCCTATAGGACTAGTCTCTTGTTCAACATTATACAGGTTTGATGCCTGTTTTGCAAATAAACTTTTGGGGTGAGGCTCAGGAACCGGATTGGCTGTCTTTCTGGAATTGTTCGGCACCGGGGGCCAACGGCAGCAGTGGATCCTGGAAAAACCGTTTTTTCAGATCCACTGGCAGGACGGGATGGCCGGCTTTCAGTTCCTGCCAATGGGGCCATATACGGGCCAGGAAGTTCCGTACTTGTTCCTGGTCCACCCGCTGCCGGGTCACCAGAAGGCACTGGAGAGCCACACTGGCACAGGGGCGGGTCTGGTTGGGATAGGTCCCCATGGGAATGGTCACCGGCTGGTACAGGGGATAGGCAGCCACCAGGTCGTCCAGGTCCTGCCCTTCCACAGGGACCAGCACCAGACGGCGCTGCCGGGCCAGATCCTTCAGGGCCGGATGAGGCAGGGAGCTGGTCAGAATGGCCGCATCCACCGTCCCCTCCTTCAGGGCCCGTACCGTATCTTCCACCGTAAGATACTGGATCCGCACATCGTCTTCCGCAATCCCCGCCGCTTCCAGCAGCTGCCGGGCATTGAGGGCGGAACCGGAGCCGGGGGCTCCCACGGAAACCGTCTTTCCCTTCAGGTCCTGGAGCTTCCGGATCCCGGTCAGGTCGTAGGTGATGATCTGGACCGTTTCCGGCATCAGGGTCCCCACCTGTTCCAGGTCTTCAATGGGACGCCCTTCATAGGGCCCCGTGCCGGTCCGGGCATACCAAGCCGCATCACTCTGGACCAGGGCCAGGTCCGCTTTTTCCTGGCGCAGCAGTTCCAGGTTGGCCAGGGAGCCGGTACTATCCGCCGCCTTCAAAGGAGGCTGTTTCCCATCCTGGTTCACCAGATTCACCAGATCCCCTCCCAGGTTGCCGTAACCGCCCACCGTCTGCCCGGCCGCCAGCACCATTTCCCTGGGCGGCGCTTTCCGCCTGGGAACCGTACCCGTCTGGTCTTTGCATCCTGCCAGGCAGAAAAGGAGCAGGGCCAGAACGGAAAGGATGATTTTCTTCATAAGCCCTCCTTGTTCTCCCTGCTCCTGTTATTTCTGGAAATAGGCCAGCGTTCCTGCAAGGCCCTTTTCCAGATCCGTGTATTCCTTCATCCCCAGGGTCTCCACCAGCGCCTGGTGGCTCAGCACCGAGGCATAGATGTCCCCCGGCCGCACCGGTCCGTAATGGACGTCCATTTTATGTCCCAGGATCTTTTCCATGGTACCGATCAGCTGGTTCAGGGAAACTTCCTCATTGGTGGATACATTCAGGGTGGCACAGCCTGCGTAGCCCACCCCCAGGCTCATGGCCCGGGCAATATCCCCGGCATAGACGAAATCCCGGGTCTGGTTCCCGTCTCCGAACACGGTGACCGGTTCCTTCCGGGCAATCTTCCGGGCAAAGACGGAGATCACGCCGCCCTCGCCGGTTTCCCCCTGCCGTTCTCCGTACACATTGGCGAACCGGAAGATGATGTGCTTTAAGCCGAAGCACCGGCTGTACAGACGGATGTAATCCTCTCCCACCGCTTTGGACAGGCCATAGAAAGAAGTGGGCGCCGGCACTTCCGTTTCCAGAAGGGGCAGGTTCTGGTTGTCCCCGTAGATGGCCGCACTGGAAGAAAAGATGATCTGTTCCACGCCGCTTTTCCGGCAGCCTTCCAGCACATGGACCAGGCCCGTCACGTTCAGGTCCTCATCCGCTTCCGGATGCTCCATGGAATAGGGCACCAGGGTCTGGGCCGCCAGATGGATTACCGTCTGGAATTTTTCCTCCATCAGGAAATCCGTCAGTTCCCTGGACCGGATGTCCATCAGCCGGAACCGGGCGCCTTCCGGCACATAGGCCCGTTTCCCCGTGGACAGGTTGTCCAGCACCGTCACTTCACAATCACCCCGGCCCAACAGCGCCGGTACCACATGGGAGCCGATGAACCCGGCCCCTCCCGTTACCAGAATCTTTCTCATGAATCCATATCCCTCCGATCCCGAATTTTGGTCAGGATATCCAGACCAAAGCATTTGATGGTTACCACGGCGCCGATCGTGAAAGGAATGTATTCACAGAAGAAACGCCACAAAATGGCCAGCACCCCGGCCGTCCCAGGGGGCAGCAGGGAATTGAACAGCACCAGGAAGCCCCCTTCCGCCACGCCGCTGCCGCCGGGTGTGGGGGTAAAATACAGCACCAGGTTGATCAGGCACATGCGCCCCATGACAATGTGCAGGGGCAGGTCGATGCCGAAGGCTTTGATGAACACCGGCACCACCGAATAGATGAACAAAAGGCTGATCCCCGATTCCAGAAAAGCCCGGAGCACCTGCCGGGGGTTGTCCTTCAGCATGAACATGGCCTGCTGGAAATCCCGGTAGCCCAGGAAAATGGCCTCCTGGACCCGGGGAGAGAACCGGCGGCTGAACCGGGCCAGCCATTTTTCCAGCCGTCCCCCCATCACCAGATGCCAGAGCAGCCAGGGAGCCCCGATGAAAAAGGCACAGACCAAGGCAATGACGCTGGTGGGCATCCAGCTCACCAGTTCCGGGTCGAACCAGAACACCAGGGGCATCATCAAAAACAGGAACAGGATGGAAAACACCGTCCGGACAATGACGATCAGGGTGGATTTGGCCACCGGCACGCCCGCCCGCTTCATGAACATGAGCATGGCAATGCCCCCGCCTCCCTGTCCGGGAGTCAGGAGAGCCAGGAAATAGTTGCTGAACACTGCGTAGAAAATATGGGCATAGTCCATTTTTTCCCCGGAAAGCCGGGTGAGGGTGATCAGCCGGGTGGCATCAAAAAAGAGCCCCACGGAAAGGACACCCAGCGCCAGCAGCGCATAGTACCACTTGAAGGTGGTGAGATATACCAGGGCCCGTACATCAAAAGTAAAATAAAGAACGCCTGCTGATACGAGGATGACCACAAAAAACAGCACGCACAGCATGCGCAGAAGGGTTTTGTTCATAGAATATGACCTGCCAGTATCGTTGTATTTGAAAAAAACTTCAGTCTGTAAATGCTGAAACTTATCTTTGTACATTATACCATAGGACCGGGACAAAAACATAAAACAAATCGTGAATCGGTCTTACAGCTTTCCTGTGTTGGCAAAATGGAGCTTCACATATTGTTCCAGGGCGTCCTTCCCCTGCTCCCGGACCAGTTTCCGGGCCGCCGCCGTGGCCTGGTCCCCGCCCCCCTTGGGCAGCGGGAAGCCGGCCTGTGCCGAGAGCTGATCCATGACCTCCACAAAAGCATCCCGGGCCAGGATGGACGCCGCCGCCACCGCCATATCCGCTTCCCCTTTGGGCTGCTGGTACACCTTCAGCCCCGGGAATCCCGTCTCCAGGGTGGAAGCGATGGCATTGTGCCGGGTAAACTGGTCCACCAGGGCAAAACGGCACTCCGGAACCTGCTGGATCACCCGGCCCAGGGCATGGATGTGGCCGCTGGCCAGAAGATGGTTCAGGTTTTGTTTCCGGGCCTTCAGCTGGGCATACCGCTGGTTGTAGAACCGGGGTTTCAGCACCAGCACCGTATGGGCCCGGGCCGTCTGCCGGATCTTTTCCGCCAGAAGGCGGATCTTTCCGTCCGTCAGGGCCTTGCTGTCACAAATGCCCCAGGCCGCATACTGCCGGGCCGCAGCAAGGTCCAGGCACACCGCCGCCACGGCCAGAGGACCGAAATAGTCCCCCTTGCCGCTTTCGTCGCTGCCGCACCAGAGACCGTCAAACCCCGGTTTTCCCGCCAGCAGGGTCACTCCCCCCGGTTCCAGGGCAGGAGAAATGGCCCCGGAAGAGGCAGTATCCCCCTCCCCCAGGGCGTTCCGGCACTGGTCCTGGAGAGGGGATACTTTGCCGCTCCACACCTGCTTCAGGCCCTTTTTCCCATTGTACAGGGCCAGGTTCACCGTATCCGGTCCTTTCCGGACCTTCAGCTGCCGGCCGTAATTGATTTCCTTTTCTTCCACCGGTTCTTCCGTCAGCTGCTGGAGTTTTTCCCGCACCTGGCGTACATACTGCGCAAAATCACAAGGGGTCATGCCCCGGTTTCCTCCTTTGCATCTCCTTCCCCACCGGCTGCCGCTTCCTGGAGATGTTTGGGCAGATCCAGGGACCGCACCGTCAGGCTGCGGATGGAGACATCGATATTTTTCACCGGCATGCTGGTCATGCCTTCCACTTTCAGTTTGATCCTGGTCTGGAGACTCTTCACCACTTCATAAATGGGTGCCCCGAAGAACAGGATGATCTCCAGATAGATGGTCATGCCCTTGCTGGTGTCCGAAGGGCGGCGCACCTTGATGGAGGTGATCCGGTCCACTTCCTTGTTCTTTTTCACCACGATCCGCACAATGTCGCTGACCACATAATCGGATACGGTGATCTTCCCGTAATAGCTGAAAGCCGGCCGGACAATGGATTTTTCCGGCAGGGCCTGATGCTTCCGGTTCCGGGAAAAAAGCCGGTGAGGCAGGTCCACCAGCACCCCGGAAAGATGGGGCTTCAGTTCGATGGTGGGCACCGGCACCACATGCTTGCCTTCCTTGATCCGGGTCTCCCGGGCCTTTTTCATCTCCCGGGTGGTGGAAACATCCTGGATGTACACCGTTTCCGAAGGCGCCGGGATCTGGAGCCGTTTGCAGATGGTCCCCACCATCTTGTCCGAAGTGCCGATCACCAGCAGGGTCTGGATATCGCTGACGGCCAGGGCGGTACGGACTTCCCGGCAATGGTCCTTTTCCATAAAGATGGCCCGTTTCACCGCCTGGACCTTGTTCTGTTCCGTTTTGGCACTGGTCCCGGCCAGGATCTTGGTCCCTTCGATCAGGAGACCGTCATCGATGATGCCGTCGCAGTGATGGTCATGGGCGACCCCGATGGCCCGGAAGCTTTTTCCGGTACCGCTGGGGCCAACAAAAGCTACGACTTTCATGGTATGCACCTGCTTTTTCCGTCAGATTTTCTTTCCCCGGATGATCCCTTCCACCCTGGCATAGGGAATGGGAAATTCCCCCAGATGGAGGGGAAAACGGCCGGCATTGCCGTGGAGATCGCTGCCGCCGCTGGTCAGGAGGCCATGGTCCTGGGCCACCTTCAGCCAGTCGTGCCGGGGATTTTCCTTCAGCACAGAAGGATGCCACACTTCCATCCCGTCGAAAGGCACCGTATCCAGCAGTTTTTCCACCAGGGCCGGGTCTTCGATTTCCGCCGGATGGGCCAGTACCGCAATGCCCCCGGCCCCATGGAGCAGGTCCACCGCCTCTTTGGGAGACAGCTTTACCTGCCGGCAGTAGGCAGGACGGCCGCTGGCGATCAGAGCATCGAACACCGCCTGGGTATGGGAGAACAACCCCTTTTTCACCAGCACCCGGGCAATGTGGGGCCGGCCCAGGCTTTTGGAACCATTGGCTTCCTCCCGGACCTCGGCAAAGGTCAGGGGATATCCCAGGGCATTGACTCTTTCCACGATCTTCCGGATCCGGGCGATCCGTCCCACCCGGGTCCAGGCCATGGCCTGGAGCAGGGGCTGGTTATCCGGGTCGAAATGGTAGCCCAGCACATGGACATCCTTTCCCTTGTAATCCGTATCGATTTCCACCCCCCGGATCAGTTCCAGATCCAGATGGCGGAAATGGATGGTCCGGGCTGCCCGGTTGTAGGCCTGGATGTTGTCGTGGTCCGTAATGGCAATGGCCGTGATTCCGGAAGCCCGGGCCTGGGCCACGATTTTTTCCGGTGTGTAGATGCCGTCAGAAAAAGTGGTATGGATATGTAAGTCAGCCAGCATGGCAATTCTCCTTCGTCAGTTCTTATGCCTTGATTATACCATAGCCGGCAGAAAAAAGAAAAAGGGCTGCCGCTCAAGCAGCAGTCCCTTGTCATCAGGCTTCTTCCATATTTTCCGTTTCTGCTTCCAGAGCGCTCCGTCTCCGGGCATACAGCAGCCAGTACAGCGCCGCACAGCCGATGGCTCCCAGGCCCACAGCCGAGTAGATGCCCTGGAAGCCCAGGGATTCCTTAAAGGCACCCAGGATGTAGGGCCCTACCCCCAGTCCCAGGTCCAGCATGACAAAGTAGGTGGAAACGGCCACGCCGATCCGGACTTCTTCCACCAGCTTCACGCAAATGGCCTGGCCGTTGGACATGAAGGTTCCGTAGCCCAGGCCCACGAACACACCGGCCACCAGCATTTCCCAGCTCTGGGTGGTGATGGACAGCACCAGAAGCCCGATGGCCAGGCAGGCGTAGGTGGGATACATCACAAAGTCCTCCCCTTTCCGGTCGAACATCACGCCGGCCACAGGGCGGGCCAGGGTGATGGACAGGGCGTACACCACAAAGAACAGGGTCCCGGCGGTCATCAGTTTCAGTTCAGCCGCATAGGTGGCCAGGAAGCTCAGCACGCTGGAATAGCACACGGCCACGAAGAAACCCACGATGGAAATCCCCATGACTCGGGGTTCCAGGAAATTGGACAGGGACAGCTGTTTCAGGGCGGCCCGGTGTTCTTCGGTCAGCTGGATCTCGTCCACTTTCATCACGAAAGCAGCGGCCAGGCACACCAGCACCATGGCGATGGAGAACAGGATGATCACGCTGAAGGGGAACATCTGCTGCAGGAGCATGCCGATGAACGGTCCGATGGCCGCAGCCAGGCTCATGCTCAGGGCATAGTAGTTGATGCCCTCGCCCCGGCGTTCGGCAGGGATCATGGCGGACACGATGGTGCTGGTGGCGGTGGAGGCAATGCCGTAGCCCACCCCGTTCAGCAGCCGGACCCCGTACATCATGGGCAGGGAGTCCACCAGGAAGTACATGCAGGTGGTCACCAGGTAGAACAGGATCCCGGCGTACAGCATCTTCTTCCGGCCGTACAGTTCCACCGAGCGGCCGGCAAACAGCCGGGCCACCAGGGTCCCCAGCACGAACAGCCCGGAAGCCAGGCCCGCTTCGCTGACGGAAGCATTCAGGGAATGGATGGCCTCGGAAGCAATGATGACCATCAGCATATAATAGATGATGTAGATCAGGAAATTGACCAGGGTGTCCAGCACGAACCCTCTGGTCCACAGACGAGGTTTGGCAGCCATAACAGAAATCAGCATCCTTTCTTTGTACAGGGTTACGGTTCTTTGTATCTACCCTGATTATACGAGGATGCCGCTCCTTTTTGTAGCGGATAAAAAAGATGCATGTTATCGCAAAAAACGATAACATGCAAAGGATGCCTTTATTGGATGGCCGGCGGCTCTTTCCCATGGAAACTGGAGAGCACCTGGTTCACATAGGCTTCGATCAGGGGCCGTTTGGGATTGTTTTTCCGATAGATCAGGAATCCTCCGGCTTTGAGGGGTTTCTCCAGCTGGTGCCACCCATCCCGGAGCCCCAGGGTCTTCAGCAGCCGTTCCGGCAGCAGTGCACCCACTTCGTTTTCCTGACAGTAGTGGATCATGGCATAGGGCGTGGAAAGCCGGGCATAGATCAGCGGTTCCATGGGAGAACCGGCAAAGTACCGGTGGTAGATCTCGTTCATGTAATAACTGGTGGGATACAGCACCAGGGGAAAGCTGAGGATCCGTTCCCGGGTCAGGCGGCTTTCCTCCAGTTTCAGCAGCGGTGCGTAGTAGACCAGGTTGTCCGTACAGAAATGGACAATGGTGAAATCCCCGGGCCGGGCCTTCTGGGGCAGGCTCTCCTTCACAAAATAGGTGGACACCACATCCAGCCGTCCCTCTGTCAGGTCCCGGTGGATCTGGTAGGTGGGCAGATCCAGTACATTGAATCGCAGAGAAGGGAGATCCCGCCGGAAATGGGCGATATGCCGGTTCATATGGATGTCTCCCAGAGAACGGAGGATCCCCACGTTCAATTCCGTGGGCTTTGTTTCGGCGGTGGCCCGGGTGTCGTAGACGATTTTCCGCAGCCCGTCGATCCAGCCGGTGATCCGGGCCAGGAACAGTTTCCCCTCCTCCGTCAGCTGGCTGCCCCGCCTGGAACGGTGGATCAATGTGACGCCCAGGGTGGTCTCCAGGTGTTTGATCTGGGCGCTGAAGGCCGATTGGGTAATGTTGGCCTCCCGGGCTGCCCGGGCAAAGTTCCCCACCCGTCCATATATAATGAAACATTCCAGCTGTGCAATGGTCGGCAATTCTCCTGGCATGGCAATCTCTCCGTTGTAGTATAGGATGGTATCTATTATAGCACTCTGCACTCTTCACTGTTTTTCTCACCACAGGCTGTTGTCCACCAGCCGGGGTTTGACAGCCGGAGTGCCGCTTCCGCCGCCACCACCGGGAAGAGAGAACTCCTCAAACTTGAAATTGGCGTGATTCGAATTGAACTGAATTTTATCAGCATAAAGAGATCCTGTGAAATTACCATATTCATAATTGAAAGGTTCTATTTTTGCCGTTGGTGTGTAAATACTTCCTCTAAAACTAGCATAAGCTGACCTTTTTTTTATATTGCCTTTTTCATCTACATACTCAACATCATACGCATTCATAAATCGAATTGTTGTTCTGGTATCAGAAGGCATATACCACGGGTTATTTGGGTATTTCCCAAAATAACAAAATATGATCGGTCGAACAATATCTTCGTGCAGTTGTATATTTATTGATGGGTAATCATTCGGAATATAAATGTAAACCGGTTCATCCTGATTTCCGCCAAAATTATACAAGTTAATCGTAAAATTATTGCTGTCACTAGAGGTCAATTTATAATAACTACTGGACGATCCTGTATCTTGAGGCAAATCATATGATTGTTTATCATTTTTTACAACAACATTACTGGCATTATCAAATGCTTTTTTCACAGCTTCGGCATCTTCTGCAATGATAGCATTTCGTTGATTCATTAGACTTTGATTGTCCATTCCTGGATAATCGTTACCGGTCCATAATGGTTCTTTATATAAGCCTGCTTTGATTGCTTGTTCTCTAGTTAAAAAGCGGTCTTTTGCCTCTTTCATAAAGTATTTGGAATCTTTCTCACTATGCATCATTTTCTGATAGGTCTCTTGATTCCAAATCACAACATCACCATCAAAAACACTTCCAAATATGGATGAAACATTTGCCTCATTAACTGACCCTTCAAATTCTGACCCAATGCTTATCATCTTCCCCAGTTTCTTTCCTCCCCCACCTCCACTGGTCCCTTCCTTCCCGATCAGCGCCACGGCAGTGGCCTTTACCAGGAATGTGGGCCGGTGGAGCCAGGCGGCGGTGGCCTGGATCAGGGGGATTTCTTCTTCCAGATGGACCCGGTAGTAGGATTTTTCTCCTTCGCTGCCGGAGGCGGCTTTGGTTTCGGCCTGGAACTGCTGGAGGTTGGGGCTGCTGGTCAGGTTGTGGCCCAGGTTGGCGGCCACGTACCGGGCGGCGAAGGTATCGGCATTGGGATGGGCATCAATGGTATCCCCGTTGACGAAGTTGGCGGCTCCGGCCAGGGCAGCGGCGTCAGCAGCGTTCTGGAGCTTGGTGTGATAGGCCCAGATCCGGCCGATTTCGCTGACCAGGGCCACCAGCAGCAGGAACACCGGCAGCAGGACGGCAAAAAGCACCAGGAAGGCCCCTTTCTGTTTCCGTTCTTTATGCAGACTCATCATGACGAAGCCGCCTCCTTCAAACAGCAGATAACAGGTTTCTTACAATCCCCGGACCAGCATCAGGGCCAGGGCGGTAAGGGTAAAATACGGTCCGTAGGCAAAAGCGCTTTTCCGGCTTTTCTGCCCGGTGAGGAGCAGCACCAGGGCCGCCGCTCCCCCTAAAACAGTACCGGCGGCAGCCACAAACACCAGCCGGGGCCCCATCCACAGGCCCAGGGCGGCCAGCAGTTTGATGTCTCCCCCGCCCAGTGCCCCCCGGGACAGGAGCCCCACCGCCAGGAACACCACGCCCCCGGCCAGGCCGGCCAAAAGGTGGCTCACCAGCATATCCGGATACCGGGCCAGCATCACCAGGGCGCCCAGGGCAAAGGGAAGCATCATGGCATCGAACAGGCAGTACTGCTCAAAATCCGTGGCGGTCATCCACAGGAGGAAGGCGGTGAACACCAGCATCAGCACCAGGGGCAGGCCGGAGGTCATCTGGAGCAGCCGGAATCCACAGCCGAAAAAGCCCAGCGCCAGCAGGGGTTTCCGCCACCGGCTGCGGGAGGCTGCGGCGTCGGGGAAAGTAAGGATGGGCCGGTTCCGGTCATAGAGCCGGTCGATCCAGAAAGACCCGCCCCAGGCCACCCCCAACGCAGCCAGGAGCAGCAGGATCACAGGAAAAAATGTCATGGCAGAGGTACGCTCCTTTTGGTTCTATTATACAGGAAATTCAGTCAGCTGACAAAAAGGGGGTGTGAAAAATTTCACACCCCTCTTTTTCATTCCCTGTTCTTCTTCAACACACCCAGCAGCACGGCGCCTACGGCCGTCCCAACGGCCAGGGCGACCAGGTACATGGGCCAGTTGTGGACCACACCGAACACGAAGATGCCGCCGTGAGGAGCCGGGATGGTGCAGCCGAACACCATGGACAGGGCCCCGGCCACCGCAGAACCGATGGCACAGGCGGGGATCACCCGGGAAGGATCTTCCGCCGCAAAGGGGATGGCCCCTTCGGTAATGAAGCTGAGCCCCATGACGAAGTTGGTCACGGAAGAGTTCCGTTCCTGTTCCGTGAACTTTTTGGGGAACAGCCGGCAGGCCACGGCAATGGCCAGGGGCGGCACCATGCCCCCGATCATCACGGATGCCATAAAGGGAGAGGATACGGCCTGGCCATCCGCCCCGGCCAGGGACGCGGTCCCGAACACATAGGCCGCCTTGTTGAGGGGCCCGCCGAAGTCGATGCTCATCATGCCCCCCAGCACCAGGCCCAGGAGCACCTTGCTGCCGCCGCTCATGGCGGTGAGCCCGTCATTGACCCAGTGGTTCACAGCCCCCATCACCGGGTTGATGAGAACCACCATCAGGGCCCCCATGATCATCAGTCCCAGCACGGGATACAGCAGGATGGGTTTCAGGTTTTCCAGGGATTCGGGCAGGAAGGACAGGGCTTTTTTCAGGGCCAGGATCAGATACCCGGCGGCAAAGCCTCCCACCAGGGCCCCGAAGAATCCGCTGCCCCCGGCAGAAGCCATGGCCCCGGCCACGAACCCGGCCAGGAGCCCGGGACGGTCGGCGATACTGGCGGCAATGAACCCGGCCAGCATGGGCATCATGAAGCTGAAGGCCAGCCCGCCCACGTTCTTGAAGAAGGCGGCCAGGGGAGTGCTGGAACCGAACTGGGCGGTACCGGCAGCTCCCATATCGAACAGGAAGGCCAGGGCAATCAGGATGCCCCCGCCGATGACGAAGGGCAGCATGTGGGAAACCCCGTTCATCAGGTGCTTGTAGGCTTTCCGGGCGCCGCTTTCTTCCGCCACCGCTTCTCCGGCAGCTTCCCCACCGGCTTCGCCCTGGTAGATGGGTGCCTGGCCGCTGAGGGCTTCATCCAGCAGCTGGTCCGCCTTGTTGATGCCGTCGGCCACTTTCACGATCACCACCGGTTTGCCTTTGAACCGGTTCATGGGCACGTACTTATCCGCCGCCACGATGATCCCGGTGGCACCGGCAATGTCTTCCGCCGTCAGGGCGTTCTTCACCCCGCTCTGACCGTTGGTTTCCACCTTGATGGAAATGCCCCGGCGGGAGGCGTGCTGTTCCAGGCTTTCCGCCGCCATATAGGTGTGGGCGATGCCGGTGGGGCAGGCGGTGACCGCCAGCACCTGGTACCCTTGGGGAGCGGCTTCCGGTGCAGGGGCGGCTTCTTCTGCGGGCTGATCTTCCCCGGATTCTTCCGGGAACTTCTCTTTTTCCGCTTTGCCGATCAGGTCATACAGCCCATCCACACTGTCCACGGCCATGATCCCGTCGATGAAATCCGGATCCATGAGCAGGGTGGAGAGGCGGCTGAGCACATCCAGGTGCACGTTGTCCTTCGTATCCGGTGCGGCGATCAGGAAGAACAGCCTGGCCGGCTGGCCGTCCAGGGAATCGAATTCCACCCCGTCGGTGCAGCGCATAAAGGCCAGGCCCGGACGGGTGACGGCTGCCGTCTTGGCATGGGGGATGGCCACCCCTTCGCCCACCCCGGTGCTGCCTTCTTCTTCCCGGGCAAAGACCTTTTTCCGGTATTCTTCCGGATCGGCGATGTTCCCCTGTTTCACCATGAGCTGGATCAGTTTGTCCAGTGCTTCCGCCTTGCTGCCGGCGGAACCGTTCAGTTCCACACTTTCCCGTTTCAGTAGATCTGTGATCTGCATGTCAATTCCCCTTTACCAGTTGTTCAATAGCTTCCTTTTCCGCCAGATGCATGGTGAACGCCGTGGCGCTGCCGGCGCAGATGCCCCAGTGGAGGGCTTCCCCATAGTCTTTGTTCCGCAGATAGCCGGCCAGGAAACCGGCCACCATGCTGTCCCCGGCTCCCACCGTATTCACCATGGTCCCTTTGGGGGCCTGGTGGCGATGGACTTTGCCGGTTTCATCCACCAGCAGGGCGCCGTCGCCTCCCAGGCTGATGAGCACATTCCGTGCCCCCCGTTCCTGGAGTTCCCGGGCGCCCTGGATCAGGGCCTCATCATCGGGCAGTTTCCGGCCCAGCAGGTCTTCCAGTTCTTCCCCGTTGGGTTTCACCAGGAAGGGATGGGCGGAAAGGGCCCCGGCCAGCAGTTTCCCGGTGGCATCCACCACACAGGGGATGTTCCGCTGGTGCATTTTTCCGGCAATGTCCCCGTAGAGAGAAGGCGCGCAGCCGCTGGGACCGCTGCCGGAGAGAACCAGGATATCCCCTTCCGTCAGGGCTTCCAGCTGCTGCCACAGCCGGTCCAGGTGGGCAGGGGTCACTTCCGGGCCCTTGCCGTTGAGGGCGGTCTCTTCTTCCGCCCGGATCTTCACGTTGATCCGGGAAAAGCCGCTTTCCACCGGCAGCAGGCTGCAGGGAATGCCCCGCTCTTCCACCAGGCGCTGGATTTCGTCCCCGGTGAAGCCGGCTTTGAAGCCCAGGATCCGGGTGGGGACCCCCAGGTTCTGGAGGATCCAGGATACGTTGATGCCCTTGCCTCCGGGGAAGATTTCCTCGGCCTGGTTCCGGTTGATGGCCCCCACCTGGAGCTGGGACAGTGTCACCACGTAGTCCAGGGAGGGGTTGAAGGTGATGGTGTAAATCATGAAAAGCTTCCTTTCTGTTTGGATGGAAAAAGATGCCCGGCGGTGCGCCGGCCTTCGAAGGGAAACGCAGCCGGAGCTGCTAACCCACCACCCATGCTGACGCATGGATACCCCAGATGTCAGGCTGGTGGTGGGTTAGGCGCCGCTTTTGTTCGGCGCCGTTTCCTTTTTTACAGGTCCCTGAAATTTTGTACGCTAATCTTCTGTTCCTGCACCAGCTGAAGGATTCCGTCGTCGGTTACGGCGTCCAGTTCTCCTTCGAAATCGTGATCCCACTGGGTGGCGGGGATCAGGATCTCATTGCTGGTGCCCGGATGGAGCATCACTTCCGTGGTGCCCTCCCTCAGGTTCAGCAGGATGGTCCGCAGGGCCTTTTTGTCCACGGCTTCCCCGGCCACGATGCCCCCGAAATGACCCGGGGCCTGGATGCCCAGGGCACGGGCTTTTTTCCGGGCCCGTTCCGCCAGCACATGGAGCCCGGTCCTTCCAACCTGTTCCCCCAGGTTGGAAGGATGGGTGGCCAGCAGGCTCACCGGGATGGACGGGATCCGCACTGCCGGGATCCCATGGTCCAGGCACAGGTCCAGGATGATGTCGATGATCCCGGGCAGCACGTGCATGTGCTGGTGGCTGTCCGCATGGGTGGGCACCAGTCCCGTATCCAGGAACCGGTCCAGCTGGGCGGTGCATTCCCGCTTCACATCCTGGAGCCGGATCTTGCCGGTAAGGAAACGTTTCACGAAAGCACCGTGGTCCGGATACAGTTCCCCGGTGGCCGGATCCACCAGACTGGGGATTTCCGCTGCAGGGAGGACGGGTCTGGCATTTACCAGGGTGAAATGGATGCCCATCCCCAGGGCGGGGGTCCGGCGAGCCAGTTCCACCGCCTCTGCAAAGGCGGCGCCGGTGACCATGACCGTGGCCGACCGGATCAGTCCCCGGGCCACTCCCTGTTCCACCGCCCGGTTGATCAGGGTATGGCGGCCGAAATCATCAGCATTGACAATCAGTTGTTTGGGCATGGAAGCCATCCTTTCCAAAAGTGAACAGCCGCAGATGGCTGGAATTGATATTGTTTTGACTATTTATTATATCAGATGGGGAGGGAATTTTGTAGGGGAATCAGGGGTTAAGGGGGTAGGTAGTTAGTCCGTTGACATCCCCCACCCCTTTTGCTACACTGGACTTGTTTTTATATGGAAAGGAGATTTTCCCATGAATCGTGCACTTACGCCCCGGGCCATGGTCTTTATTGCGGTGCTGGGGGCTTTGTCTTCTCTTTTGATGGCTTTTGAATTCCCCCTGCCCTTTGCCCCGGCATATATGAAATTTGAGATTTCGGATCTGCCGGCCCTCTTTGCCGGGTTCTTTATCGGGCCTCTGGCCGGCGGGCTGACGGAGCTGCTGAAGATCCTGATCAAACTGGTGCTGGTGGGGAGTTCTTCCGCCTTTGTGGGAGAAGGGATGAACCTGCTGTGCGCCCTGGCCTATGTGCTGCCCTGCACGGTGTTCTACCACCTGCACCGGACCCGGAAAGGGGCCATGACGGCGCTTTTGGCCGGCAGCCTGGTGGCCAGTGTGTTTGCGGTGGGGGCCAACCGGTTCCTGGCCATTCCCCTGTATGTGAAGCTGTACAAGATCCCCCTGGCGGCGATTTTAAAAATGGCCAGTGCCACCAATCCCCTGGTCCACAGCCTGACGGATTTCCTGCTGCTGACGGTGCTTCCCTTTAACCTGCTGAAGTACGCGGTGGTATCGGGGATCACCTATCTGATCTACAAAAAGGCCAGTCTGGCGTTGACGGAGATCCTCAAAAAATAAAGGAGGCCCGGCTGCCGCCGGCAGATGGTCTCCTTTGCCCATTGACCATTTTCCTGTATCCAGTATACATTTCTGTTTTGTCTTTCGACAGTTCTGGAACCATGTTACAATAGATGACACAAGGGATTCATTTTATGCCAAACCAAGGAGGCTCTGCCATGATTGAAAAAACCACCGTAGGCATTGTCGGCGTTGGCCATGTGGGCGCCCATGTGGCTTATTCCCTGGGGATGATGGGAATTGCTGACGAAATCCTGCTTTGTGACATCGATGCCAAAAAACTTGCCAGTGAATGCAATGATCTGAACGATGCCGTCCCTTTCATGCCCCACCGGGTCCAGTATAAAACCACGGATTATGCCGGTCTCAAGGACTGTGCGGTGATCGTCAACGCAGTGGGAGATATTTCCCTGTGCCGGAACTTCAACCGGGATGACGAACTGAAAAACAGTGTGGTCCAGGTGGCCCGTTTCATTCCCCGGATCATGGATGCCGGGTTCGACGGGATCTTTGTGAATATCACCAACCCCTGTGATCTGATCACGGCGGAAATCGCCAATCTGTCCGGCCTGCCCCGTTCCCAGGTAATGGGCACGGGCACCCTGCTGGATTCGGCCCGGCTGTGCCATGCCCTCAGCGATGCCACCGGCCTGGACAGCCGCAGTTTCAACGCCTTTATGCTGGGCCAGCACGGGAATGCCCAGTTTGTCCCCTGGTCCCTGCTGAACTTCTCCGGCATGACCGTGGACCAGTACGAAAAGCACAGCGGCCGGCCTTTTGCCCGGGCAGCCATCCAGGAACAGGCCATCAAGGGGGGCTGGGTGACGGTTTCCGGCAAATGGTGCACGGAATACGGCATTGCCGGAGCTGCAGCCACCCTGGTGGGCACCATCCTCCGGGATGAAAAGCGGGTGCTCCCCTGCTCTGTGGAACTGGACGGGGAATACGGCCAGCAGGACCTGTTCATCGGCGTCCCGGCTGTAATCGGCAAAGAAGGGGTGGAAAAGGTCCTGGAACTGTCCCTGACCCCGGAAGAACAGAAACAGTTCGAGCAATGCGCCGCAGCCATCCGGGAAAACGTGGCCAAGGCGTATGACATTATTTTGAAGGAAAAAGAAAAGGTGTGACCGCGGTCACACCTTTTCTTTTTCACACTCTTTACCCAAAGAACACCGTAATCAGATCTTCCAGGGCCTTCTGGTCGGCGGCACCCATGGTTTCCCGGGCGCTGTGCATGGCCAGGAGGGCCACACCGATATCCATGGTCCGGATGGGAGTCAGGGCCGAGGCCATGGAGCCCAGGGTGGATCCGCCCTTGATGTCGCTGCGGTTCACGAACAGCTGGCAGGGAATCCCGTTGGCGGCGCAGAGGCCCTTCACAATGGCCACCGCTTCCGCATCCCCGGCATAGGACTGGCTGCAGGCCTGTTTCAGCACCACCCCTTTGCCCAGGAGGGGCTTGTTGGTGATGTCGCATTTGTCCGTATAGTTGGGATGGAGGGCATGGGCCACGTCCACGCTGAGCATGAACCCGTTGGCCATATCCTGGTACAGGGCTTCTTCCGTCAGCCCCAGTTTGGCGTAGATCCGGTGGAGCAGGTTGTTCAGCACCAGGGAATCCGCGCCCTGTTTGGTGTTGCTGCCCACTTCCTCGTTGTCGAACAGGCAGGCCATATGGAGTCCTTCCGTGCCGTTGCCGTTGATGATGCCTTTCAGGCAGCCCATGCAGGAGGTCAGGTTGTCAAGCCGGCCGGAGGAGATGAATTCGTCCTTCAGCCCGAAGGTGCAGCCTTCTTCCACCGGATAGGTGGACAGTTCAAAGGACAGGATGTCTTCCGGCTTTACCTGGAGTTCTTTGGCCAGGAAGTTGGTGAAAAAGTGCTTGTCTTCCGGATCTTCTCCCAGCATGGTGGCCAGGGGCAGCACATCTTTCTGTTTGTTCCATTTATATCCGTCGTTCACTTCCCGGTTCATGTGGATGGCCAGGCTGGACATGCTCAAAAGAGGCCGTTTGAAATCCACCAGGTGGGTATGGGGTTTGAAGGGATCTTCGGTCCGGGTAACGATCTTCCCGGCCAGGGACAAGGGCCGGTCCATCCAGGTGGATACGATCATGCCGCCATACCCTTCTACGTTCAGGGTGCCGTAGCCCTGGGTATTGACTTCGGCAGCCGGTTTCAGCCGGAAGCAGGGAAAATCCGTATGGGCTGCTGCAATCTTCAGTCCCCGGGAGCCTGCCTTGCCAGTGCGGAAGGCAAACAGGGACGAATCGAAGCAGGTGACAAAATACTTGCCGTCCGGGGCCAGGGTCCAGTCCTCTGCCAGGAACAGTTCAGCAAAGCCGTTGGCCAGCAGCAGGTCACGGCTGGCTGCCACCGTATGATACGGGGACGTGCTCTTGTGGATCAGGTTCAGTAACTCTTTTGTGGTTTGATTCATGTTGACACCTCCTGGGGCCATTGTATCATAAGATACAAAATTGTTCAAAAACTTTTTCATTTAACTGGGAAAGTAAAAGCTTCCATGGTATAATAATACCATCTTTTGAAAAGGAGGCTTTCCAATGGCCGAAAAAGAAAAATCACTCAATGGAAGCAACAAAGTTCTGTCATGGCAGGCGCTGGGCCTGATGACCTTCACCTCCGTATGGGGGTTCGGGAACATCGTCAACGGCTATGCCAACCAGGGTCTCAAAGCAGTGGTATCCTGGATCCTCATGTTTGCCCTCTACTTCATCCCCTATGTGCTCATGGTGGGCGAAATGGGCTCCACCTTCAAGGAAAGCGCAGGCGGGGTATCCTCCTGGATCCGCTCCACCTCCGGAGCCAAACTGGCCTACTTCGCCGGCTGGACCTACTGGATCGTCCATATGCCCTATCTGGCCCAAAAGCCCCAGAACATGCTCATTGCCTTTGGCTGGGCGGTATTCCAGAACGGCAGCCTGACCAAGACCATCTCGCCCCTGGTGCTCCAGAGCATTGCTCTGGTGATTTTCTTTTTCTTCCTGTGGTACGCCTCCAAAGGGGTCAACGCCCTGAAACGGATCGGGGCCCTGGCCGGGAGCTTCATGTTCGTCATGAGCATCCTCTACATCCTGCTGGCCCTGGCAGCTCCTCACCTGACCACCGCCAGGACCTTCACCTACAGCCTGAACTGGGATACCCTGATGCCCACCTTCGATTTTGACTACATGACCACACTGGGCATCCTGGTCTTTGCGGTGGGCGGCTGCGAACGGCTGAGCCCCTATGTCAACAACCTGAAGAAACCTTCTTCGGAATATCCCAAATCCATGATCTTCATGGCCACTATGGTGGCGGTCACCGCCCTGTTGGGGACCTTTGCCATGGGCCTGATGTTCGACCCCACCAACATCCCCAAGGACCTGATGATGAACGGGGCCTACTACAGCTTCTCCAAGCTGGGTGAATACTATGGCATCGGCCAGACCTTCGTGATCATCTACGCCATCTGCAACACCCTGGGACAGGCGGCCACCCTGGCCATTTCCATCGACGCCCCCATCAAGATCCTGCTGGCGGACGTGGATCCCCAGTTCGTGCCCAAAGTGTTCACCAAAGTGAACGCCAATGGGGTGCCGGTCACCGGGTACAAACTGACCGCCGTGCTGGTTTCCATCCTGCTGATCGTCCCGGCCCTGGGGATCGGCGACATGACCAGCCTCTACAACTGGCTGATCCGCCTGAATGCGGTGTGCATGCCGCTCCGGTACCTGTGGGTGTTCTTCGCCTACATGATGTTGAAGAAACACGCGGACCAGTATGTTTCTGCATACCATTTTGTGAAGAGCCGCGGCCTGGGCATGCTGGCCGGATTCTGGTGCTTTGCCTTTACCGCTTTTGCCTGCATCATGGGCATGTTCCCCCGTGGGGTGCAAAGCGGTACGGACACCTGGTATTTCCAGTTTGCCATGAATATCCTGACCCCGCTGGTACTGATCGGCATCGGATTCATCCTGCCGGAACTGGCAAAGAAGGAAAGGCGTAATCCTATAAATAAAGGCGCTGTGAAAAAATTATCCACAGCGCCTTTATTTCGCTTGCGTCAGCTGGCTTCCATCGGCTAGTGACTAGAGACTAGTGACTAGTGACGGGGTGTGAAAAAGCATTTTTTCACACCCTCTTTCCTTATACGTCTTCCTCCCAGGGATTGATCCGGATGGGTTCTTTTTTCAGCATTTCTCTTTGTTCCGGGGTGAAATGGGATTTTTTGATCACTGCTTCGTAGACGTATTCCTTGAAATACTTTTCGGAGCAGACGAAGTACCCTTTCTCGCCCACCTCACTGCCCCAGGAATTCTCGATCTTCCACCGGGTGGGACGGCCGTTGCCGTCGAAATCCACACCGGTCAGGAGCATGGCGTGGGTGGCGGAACTGGCTCCGTATTCCAGCCGCTTCCCTTTGGGCATCTCCCAGGAAATCCCGCCCAGGAGCTTTTCCACCTGGACGCTGTCCGGATCCCAGATGCCCTCTTTCCGGGCCCCGCAGGCTCCGGCATCACAGGCGAACCACACCGGTTCCCCGGCCTGGAGCTGCCGGATGCACAGATCCTCCAGGGCCTCCTGGGACAGGTTCAGGGCTTCCATATCCTTCCCCACCATGTTTTCCACCGCATGAAAAGCCACCGGGGTATCCATTTCCTTGTCCGGGGTGGGCTCGTTGATCACCGGATAATAGTCCTCCAGGGCCAGGCCCACGTATTTGTCGTAGAAAGCTTTGGGTGTCAGGTTCCGGTCGCAGTGATAGTTCTTGTCCTTGTCCCGCCAGGCAAAATCGAAGGTTTCCACCGGAGCCCCGAAGGCGATGCATTCGGCCTTGTACACTTCCGCCAGCATTTCCTTCTTCCGGGGATAGGGATCCTTCCCGGCAGCCACCAGGTCCCGGAGTTCCATGGCGTCTTTCCGGAGCAGGCGGTTCATGGCGGCCAGGAACCGGTCCGTATGGCCGGACTGATAGGATTCCGGATGGACGGTTTTGGGCACCACCCCGTATTTGGCTGCCAGATGGGCCGCTTCGCTCCAGTAGCCCCCATCCACCATGCCCCGGAGCACGTACTGCATACTCTGGCCTTTCACCGGTTCCCCGGCCTGTTCAATGACCATTTCCAGGAAATTGTTGGCCTTTTCCAGTTTGTCATAGAAGCTCAGGTAGTTCTGGGACAGTTCGAATTCTTCCAGGCCGCATTTTTCCGCCACGATTTCCCGCAGGATGTTCAGGGCCGCAAAGAGCCAGCACCGGCCGGATTTCTGCTGGGCGGTGATGCCCCGGGTCTTCACTTCCACCGCAAAGGGCCCCCGGTGCCGGGCCGCCGCCATGGGCACAAAGGACAGGTCGGCCAGATCGTTTTTGGCCAGGGCACTGTTCAAAACAGAAACACTGGGGTCCGCTGCCACTTTGGCACGGAAGGACTGCAGCAATGCATCGTTGATTTCTTTCATATTCTACACGCTCGCTTTCTAATTGTTTACCATTTATCCAAATTTGCCTCAGGCAAATTTGCTCCATCGGCTAGAGACTCGAGACGAGTGCCGGGAGACTTTTTTATCTTTTTAATGCCACAAACGCCCCTCCGATCATGAGCACCATGCCGATCATCATTTTCGTCGTGATGGGTTCCCCCGCGAAAATCAGAGCAAACAAGGGACTCAGGGCCGGCTTGATGAAATAGGTCAGGCTGCCCAGGGCCACACCACCCCATTCGATGGCCAGGAACCAGCTCAGGAAGGCCACCAGGGTGATGCCGATGTACAGTACCAGAACCCAGGGCAGATTTTCCCAGGTGTAGCCGGTGAAGAGAGGAACACAGGCGTAATTGGCAAAGCCGTGGGCCATCAGCCATTGGGACACAGCCGGGATGTGGGACAGGCCGGCCACCAGCAGCAGCTGGACACCACCCCAGAAAAAGGACCAGGCAGTCACCGTGATGCTGCCCAGATCTGTTATCAGCTTCTTGCCGCCCACGGCGTACAGGCTGTAGCAGACCACGCACACCAGCAGGGATGCCACTCCCACCGGATCCATGGTCATATGGAAGGGATCCACCAGAATGGCAATGGCCAGCACCTGCAACGCCAGGGCAATTCCCTCCCGCCGGGTAACAGGCGTATGGAGCAGCAGGGCCGCCAGCATGATGATGAAGAGCGGCGTACTGGAAAAGATGACGCCGGTGTTGCCTGCCCCCAGAGTGGCTGAAGCCATCTGGTACAGGGGGCCTACGATGGTAATGCCGGAAAAGGCCAGCAGGGCACACAGCTTCATCTGGGCTGCATGGATGTGTGTATCCATGGCCTTCAGCCGGGCCCGGCTCCAGGGCATCAAAAACACTCCGCACAGAAAATACCGAGTGGCGTTCACCTGGACCCCGTTCAGATCCGCATTGATCTTTTTCATGGCCACTTCCGTCAGGCTGAACAGGACCCCTGCCAGCAGCATGCAGAAAATGGCCTTCTGGTTCTTGGTCATAGAGGAGGATGCCTTCTTTCTTTATTTTGTCAGCAGGGTTCCTCTGCCATTGATCTGTTTACCCGGCTGGGCCTGGAATCCTGCCCGGTCTCCACTCAGAGAGAAGAGAATCAGCTTGTGCTGGCCGTCCAGCTGGAATTCCAGGGCCTCCGGAGGAACGGCGCCGCCGGAAGGGTATTTCTCAGTCAATTTCGTCAGCTGCCGGGACACGTCCGCAGAAAAAACAGGAAGCAGGCTGCATCCCGACGCAGTTCCACCCGGCCGTACCGTTCGTTGTACAGGCGCCAGGGCACGGAAACAAGGGCGACGACACCCGCGGCCAAAAGGGCCGAAGAAAAGTTGTTCTTCTGGAGCAGCCAGGAAAGGTTGCCGGACACCAGCACAAAAAACCAGGCCAGGGCAATGCCCCAGGTGGCAATCAGAGCCGGTTTGAACCGCTGGTTCCGCTCCCAGATGCCCAGGAAGAAAGAATGGATACGAGAAAGCAGCAAAGGATCCCCTCCTTAGAAAAGCTGAAATGGTGTTTTTATTATACCATTTTGCAGGGAAAGGGAGAAGATGGAGGCGCCAGCAGGGTGGAACCCACCAGATGGAGGTAGAACCCACAAAAGGGGGTACCGCCTGCGTTTGCGGTACCCCCTTTGCTTCTTTTTCAGCCCCGATTCTTGAAATACTGGAACAGGATTTTGCACAGGTCCTTGGCTTCGGTTTCGCTGAGGGTGATCCCCCGGCCCATTTTTTCCCGGCCCGGTGCCCATTCCCGGATATCGAACCGGGGCGGACGGCCGTTGTAGGAGATCCGGTTCACCTCTTTGGTCCAGCCTTTGGGGCTGGTGGAAAGGGTGCCCAGTTCGTCGGCGATTTCATAGCTGAAGTCGGATTTGTTTCTGTCCATGGATGATCTTCCTCCTCGGTAGTTTATATCCCCTCGATTCCATTATACCGGAGTTTCCGGAAATGAAAACCCCTCTCCGATAAGAACGGGCGTTTTACCGGCATGAATGGGAAAAGTCACCCTGCGAACTGGCTGTTGTACAGGTCTTTGTAAAACCCGCCCTGTTCCATCAGTCTTTCGTGGGTTCCCTGTTCGATGATCTTCCCGTCTTTCATCACCAGGATCCGGTCCGCATTGCGGATGGTGCTGAGCCGGTGAGCCACGATGAAGCTGGTGCGTCCTTCCATTAGCTTGGCAAAGGCGTTCTGGATCAGGATCTCGGTCCGGGTATCGATGCTGGAGGTGGCTTCGTCCAGGATCAGCATGGGCGGCAGGGCCAGCATCACCCGGGTGATGCACAGCAGTTGTTTCTGTCCCTGGCTCAGGCTGTCATCGCTCACCACCGTATCCAGTCCCTGGGGCATCCGGCGGATGAATTCCCAGCTGTGGGCTTCTTTGGCGGCCCGGATGATTTCTTCTTCCGTAGCCTCCGGTTTTCCAAAGGCGATGTTTTCCCGGATGGTCCCCTGCTTCAGCCAAGTTTCCTGGAGCACCATGCCGTAGGTCCGCCGGAGAGAATGGCGGTCCACCCGGGCCGTATCCTGGCCGTCGATGGCAATGGTCCCCCGATCCACATCATAGAACCGCATGAGCAGGTTGATGAAGGTACTCTTGCCGCAGCCGGTGGGCCCCACAATGGCGGTGGTCTGGCCCGGCTCCACCTGGAAGTTGAAGTCTTCGATCAGCGGCCGCTTTTTATTGTAGGAAAAATACACATGGTCGATGGCCAGCCGGCCTTCCTGGAAGGTCAGCTGCCGGTCCGGATCCGGGCTCTGAGGCGTTTCCTCGATGAGGGCGAACACCCGGGCGGCACAGGCCAGGGCATTCTGGAGTTCGGTGACCACAGAGCTGATATCCGTAAAGGGCTTCATGTACTGGTTGGCGTAATAGAGCAGCACGGTGAGCCCCCCGACGGTGAGCCCTCCCGCCAGGATCTCCCAGCACCCCACCAGGGCCACCAGGGCATAGATCACATTGTTCACCGCCCGGGTGGAGGGGTTGGTCAGGGAACTGTAAAACAGGGCTCCCTGGGTGGCCTGCTGCAGGTCTTCGTTCAGGCCCCGGAACTGTCTGGAGGACCGTTCTTCATGGCGGAAGGCCTTGACCACCTTTTCATTGCCCACGGTTTCGTTGATGAGAGCGGTCTGTTTCCCCCGGATGGCGGTCTGTTTCTGGAACAGCCGGTAGGACCGGTTGGCGATAAACCGGGCCACCAGAAAGCTGACCGGGGTCAGCACCATCACCATCAGGGAAATCTTCCCGTGGGTGGAAAACATGAAGTACAGGGTCAGTACAATGGTCACCAGACCGGAGAACAGCTGGGTAAAGCCCAGGAGCAGCCCGTCAGAGATCTGGTCCACATCGGCGATCAGCCGCTGGACCAGGTCCCCGGTGCTGTGGCTGTCCAGGAAGGAAAGGGGCAGCTGCTGGATCTGCCGGATGGCCCGGCTCCGGATATCCCGGACGGTGTTGAAGGCCAGTTTGTTGTTGATCAGGTTCATGGCCCAGGTGGCCAGACTGGACAGGACCACCAGCACCAGGATCTGGAAGGTGTACCCTTTCACCAGAGCGAAATCCACCTTGCCCGGCCCTGCAATGCCGTCGATGGCCCGGCCGAACAGGATGGGCACATACAGCTGCAGGGCCACGGAAGTCCCGGCCAGGACCAGGCTCCCCACGAGGAGCAGCCGGTAGGCGTCGATGATCTGCCAGACTTTTTTCAGAGTTTCCCAACTGGAATCGTTCTTTTCCTTGCCCATCAGGCTTCCTCCTTTCCCTGTGCCAGTTCCTGGTCCCGGCGGCCCGGATACTGGGAATCAAAGATTTCCTGGTACACCGGACAGGTTTCCAGGAGCTGCCGGTGGGTTCCCTGGCCCACCAGCCGTCCGTCGTCCAGCACCAGGATCAGATCCGCCTGGCGGACACTGCTGGTACGCTGGGATACGATGAATACGGTCATTTCCCCTCCCAGAGCCTTGATGGCCTGGCGCAGGTGGAGATCGGTGGCAAAATCCAGGGCACTGGCGGAATCGTCCATGATCAGGATCTCCGGTTTTTTCACCAGGGCCCGGGCAATGGTCAGCCGCTGTTTCTGGCCTCCGGACAGGTTCCGTCCCCCCTGTTCCACCAAAGCATCCAGCTGCCCCTCCTTGCCCAGCACCACGTCTTTGGCCTGGGCGGTTTCCAGGGCCTGCCACAGTTCTTCATCGGTGGCATCGGCTTTGCCCCACCGGAGGTTATCCCGGATGGTGCCTTCGAACAGCACCGCTTTCTGGGGCACCAGGGCGATTTTGTCCAGCAGGGTGCCTGCAGGATAGTCCCGCACATCCCGGCCGTCCACTTCCACCCGGCCCCGGATCACATCATAAAATCGGAGGATCAGGTTCACCAGAGTGGTCTTGCCGCTGCCAGTACCCCCGATGATCCCCACGGTCGCACCCTTGGGAATGGTAAAATCAAGTTCAGAAACGGCATCCGCACCCCCTGCATACCCAAAGGAAACCTGATGGAAAGCCACGGCCGGTCCCTGGCCTACCGGTTGAAGGGGTCCGTCGGCGGAGGGACAGGTCATGGAACTTTTCACCTCCAGAATGCTCTGGATACGGTTTGCACAAGCTGCCGATTTATTCAAAGTAATCACCATGCTGCCCAGTTTCACCAGTTCGATGATCATCTGGGCCATATAGTTGTACAAGGCCACCACGTCGCCCTGGGCCAGGGCACCCAGTTCCACCCGGATGGCTCCCTGGCGGATCAGAATCACTGTGGCCAGGTTCACCAAGAGGTAAGTGCCCGGAGTCATCAGGGCGGACCAGCTGCCCACATGGAGGTTTTTCCGGGTCAGGTCGGCGTTCCGGCTGTCGAATTCATCCACTTCCGCCTTTTCCCGGCAGAAGGCCCGGATCACCCGGACCCCGGTGAGGTTTTCCCGGGTGGTCTGGAGCAGGCCGTCCAGGGCCTCCTGGACCCGGGTGAACAGCGGGATGCTCCGGAGCATGATTCCCAGGACCACCACCAGCAGCAAAGGAATTGCGGCGGCAAAGACCAGGGCACTGGGCACATCGATGGTAAAGGCCATGACCATGGAACCGAACACGATGAAGGGACTCCGGAGCAGCAGCCGCAGAGCCAGATTCAGGCCCGTCTGGACCTGGGTCACATCACTGGTCAGCCGGGTGATCAGGGTATCGGTGCCCAGGGTATCCAGTTCCCGGTAGGACAGGCTCTGGATATGGTCGAACAGGGCCTGCCGGAGCCGGGTAATGACCCCCACGCTCCCCCGGGCGGCAAAATACTGGGCGGTAAAGGAAAAGCCCATGCCCAACACCATCAGCCCCATAAGCCCCAGGAAACAGTGGAACAGGAAAGCATTATCCGCCTGGGAAAGGCCCCGGTCGATCATGGCGGCGATCACCAGGGGCACCGCCAGATCCATCAGGGCTTCCAGCAGTTTGAACAGGGGCGCCAGGATGCAGTCCCAGCCATATCCCTGAAAATAGGGAAGAAATTTTTTCATGATTCGCACCTCATTTTTTGAACTGTCTTTATCTTACCACCGATATTGCTATATAATAGATATTGAATCTATAGATATCTATATGTTTTCTAAATAGGAGGATCGAACATGAATCTGGAACAGCTGAACTGTCTCATTGCCGTAGTGGAAGAAGGCTCCATTTCCGCAGGAGCCCGACGCCTGAACCTTACCCAGCCCCCGGTATCCCTACAGCTCCAGCGGCTGGAAGCCCAGTGCGGAGTACAGCTGCTGGAAAGGGGCAGCCGGAAGATCCGTCTCACGGAAGCGGGCAAAAGCCTGTACGATACCGCCAAACGGATCCAGAGCCTGACCCTGGCAGCCCAAGAGGATATGAAGAATTTCCAGCTGGGGAAAAAAGGCAGTCTCCATCTGGGGATGATCTCCTCGGGAGCCGGGAAACGGTTTTTCCGGGGGATCCGGTATTTTCTCCAGAAGTATCCGGATATCGCCTTCCAGCTGTACGAAGGGAACACCTACCAGCTGCTGGATGCCCTGGAAAAGGAAACCGTGGATCTGGCCGTGATCCGGACCCCCTTTTCCCGGAGCCGGGTGGAGAGAAAGGAGCTGTGCCGGGAAAAGTTCTGTGCCGTGGGGATGGAAGACCTGTTCCCCCACCCTGTGCCGGAAACCTTTGCCCTGAAAGATCTCCAGGATCTGCCCCTTCTGGGCTACCGGCGGTGGGAGCGGATCATCCAGGACACCTGCCGGAAACAGGGGTTTACGCTCTATTTCCGCTGCCTGGCCGACGATGCCCGGAGCTGCCTCCAGTGGGCCCAGGCCGGGCTGGGTGTGGCCCTGGTGCCGGAAAGTGTGGTGAACCTGAGCCAGGGACTGACCGCCGTCCCCATCCAGGAACAGGCCCTGGAAAGCCAGGTGTGCCTGGTACGCAAAAAAGGACGGGCTCTCCACGAGTCCGCCCGGTTGTTTTGGGAGAATTATTAGGAAGCAGGGTTCGTTCATCGTGGGCCGTGAGTCGTTTGTCGTAAGGCCCCTTTGGGTCGAATCCTTTCCATTCAATCAATCAGACCCTGTTTCCCTAAACGTGGATGTTGACAGGCCTGCTGCTCATGCAGCAGGCTCTCACACCCATCCATCACATCCCGATAGGTGCTGACAAAATCCCCCGTATACCAGGGGTCGGCGATTTCCCGGGGGTGATCCGTGAAATCCAGCAGCAGATGGATCTTCCGGTCCGGGTCTCCCCCGGCGATCCGGTGGATTTCCCGCAGGTTTTCATCGTCAAAACCGATGAGAAGATCATAGTACCCATAGTCCTCCCGGGTCATCTGCCGGGCCTTCCGGGACGTGTAAGGAATGTGGTGGAGTTCCAGCTGCTCCTTCGTCCCCCAATGGGTATCGTTGCCGATTTCCTCCCGGCTGGTGGCCGCCGAAGCGATTTCATACGCATCCCCAAGATGATGCTGCCGGACCAGTTCCTTCATAACAAATTCCGCCATGGTGGAACGGCAGATGTTGCCGTGGCAGATCATGAGAATCTTGATTATGGACATTGAACTCCCTCCTATGCCGAAATATGCCGATTTAATGCGGGTTTCCGGGATTCTCCTGTTTCTGTGAAAAAGACAAAACTCGGCAAAAATCGGCGCAACTTTGCCCTCTTCAGTAGTAAAAGTAGTAGTAAAACGGGCCATTCGTACTACTGCGATTTTTTCTGGGATAAATTTTTCCCTTTGATTATATCAGAAAACATCGGCTTTTGGGGGCGTTTCTGTAGTGCTTTTCATGCGTAAGGAAGCCCTCTGCCGTCGCAGGGGGCTTCCCACAATTCCACGTTAAAAAGTGAATTGAATATTTTCAGGAAGCTCTTTTAGCACTTTTGTATTTGGCATAGGCTTAGTACGGCTAAGCACTTTACCATGATGGCAGCTGTTGCACCAAACAGCTGATATACCTCTATCTTTTTCTTTATTCATGGGAATGAACCCATAATCCAAATCTACTTTGCCACAAAGGGGGCACTTGACATGAGCCCCGCCCAGGTTGAGTTGTACCATCTCATCTACCCATTTCATTTTCATTTCCCCTTAAACCAGGTTTTAACGGATATCGGTTTATCCTGTTGATTTTATTTGGCATCCGGATGGGCCGGCTCATACTGAATTCCGTGATCACCGGGATATTGTCTATCATGGCTTACTTCTTCAGAAAAAATCTCCAAAGGAATCCTGGTTGGAAAGGCATCACAAGTAAAAATAGGTACGTCATCCTTCCATTTTGCTTTTGTATGATAATGTTTACAAGTCATACATTTGGCAAATCGAAACATTTCAACACCCCCCTTTCCTGTTTATCTTTCCATTGGCTACGAACTGTTGATGGCAAACCTGATCACCCGCTGCGGTCGCAGGGGGCTTATACCATTTATTTAAATTCTGGATGCTTTTTTATCACTTCAGCGAAGAACTCCTGATAGAGTTTTTCCGCTTCTTCTTTCGTAAATTTTGGCATTTTCATGGGGCCATCATAAACAAGGGCCACTTCCAGGATTTCATCTGGCGATAATTCAGAAGTCTTGACCAGACGATATTTCTTTTCTTTCATGATTTACTACCTTTTTCCGATCGAGCCCCAGTTCGTTTTATTCCGTTGTCATTTAAACAGGCTCGATAATTTTGACTGTTCTTTTGATTTGTTGATTTCTGTACATAGTTACCGTATCCAATCAATTAAGCTGTTGCAGATAGTGATTCCCATATTTCTTATTTCTTTCATTATATCATCTCACCTATGTAAAAATCCGGACAGTAAAAAGGCCCGCAGCAATTTTGACTGCGGGTCTTCCCTTTTCCCATCACGCCTTGCTCCGGAAAGGAATGATCTTGGGCTGGATTTCTCCCACCTTTTCCAGTTCTTCCCTTACGTTTTCCATCTCCTTCTGCTGCCGGGCCTGGATCACTTCCACTTCCTTCTGGGCATCGTCGAACTTGATGTGGGTGTATACGTTCAGGGTGACGCCGATGTCGCTGTGGCCCATCAGGTACTGCAAGGTCTTGGCACTCACCCCGGACAGGGCCATGTTGGTGCAGTAGGTGTGGCGGCAGACATGAGGTGTAACTTTTGGAAGCTGATATTTATAGATGCGGTTGTATTTATTCACGATTTGCTTAAAATAATGTTCCCAATGCAAGGCTACCATTGGATTCCCATTTTTATCATAAAAGAGAAATTTACCAACGCCATCGATGATGGGTTCTACCTTCGGAGGTCTTCTGCGCTGCAGGATGGTCACAAAGCATTGGTAAACCTCATCCGTCATGGGCAGCAGCCTGGCTCCGGCCTTGGTTTTTGTAGAAAGGATGTAGTACTTCCTCTCGTTCCCTTTCTGGAGCTGCTTGTCCACGTTGATTGTTCTTTTTTCCAAGTCGATATCGTTTACCGTCAATCCGCAAAATTCCGAGATCCGCAGCCCAGTATGGAACAGGATGAAAATTCCCTCATAATATCTACAATAATACTCGTCATTCTTTACGAAATCCAGGAAAATCCGCATATCTCTTTTGGAAAGAGCTTCCCTTCTCACACTGTCGTTGATCAAGACCTCTTTCATTTCGAAATTAAAGGGATTTCTCCACAAGATTTCATCATCTACAGCCATTTGGAAGGCGGGCCGCACCACACCCCGGATGCTGTGAATGGAACTGTATCCCTTTCCTTCGGACTGCAATTTGATCAGCCATAATTTGGCATCGGACATTTTCACTTTCCCAATGGCTTTCTGGACAAAGCGTTCTTTCTTCAGGGCATTGACCACGAACTTGTAGTTGCTCAGGGTATTGGGTTTGACACCCTTTTTCAGCATCAGGTACCGCTGGACCAGTTCCAGGACGGTCATGGAATCCGAATGGGCATTGGGGCAGATCACCAGTTTCACTTCCAGGCTGTCTTCCATTTCCCGGAGGGATAGGCAGGGTTTCCGTCCCGGCGGCAAGGGATCCGTAGGCTCCAGCTTCCAGCTGTACAGGAATTTCGGCCGCCCGTTCACCATATATTTGAACTGATACTTTCCATCGATCCGCACGGACTCTCCCGCCCGTAAGATCCTTCTTTTCTTGTCCCGGCGCACACGGCCCCGCATATGGATTTTTTTCATTGTTTTTCCCCTTTCTCCTTGTTTGGCATCCTAATTCATCACTCCAAATGTCAAATAAGTCAACTTAAATACAGGACGTCTGGCGGAGGAACTTTTCAAACTCCTCCCGGATGATCAGCACCTTCCGTCCATTCCAGACCAAAAACTCCGCTCCAGGGTGTTCCGCCGCAATCCGCCGCAGCCGCTTTTCCCCAATGTGGAAATACTGTCTGGCCTCCTTCACGGTCAGAGCGTACCTCTGGTTGATGGGGATTTCTTTACTTTCCATAATTTCAAACCTCCTGTTCTGTCTGTTTCTACTGGTAACAGGACAGGAAAGGGGGAAATAAGTACTTTTTCCACGAAAAAAAGCCATGGCAGGAAGCATATCACACTTCCCACCATGGCATACTTCATCTCCGCACTAAGGCGCAAACTGCCCCTAGCCCATAAGCCTGGTTCCTTTGAGACCTGTAAGTCTTAGTGATATTTGTCAATGAATGATTCATAGAAATCAGAACGCTGGTTCATATCTTCAATGTCGGCATCAATAAAAGCCTGTAAGTCTTTTTTCATCATTTCAAATAGCTGGTGAGACTTTTCAGGAGCTGTAAAGACCGTATGTACCATATCACCATACACCCCGCAAGTAATGGCATCATACGGTTTGCACCGTTCCAATGTGATACGGCATTGCCCCCTATACTCTTCGTCATCTAAGATTACACCGCCTTCTGATCCAATTATATCTTTATGTAATATTTCCCACATTTTGCATCCTCCCGCCGTCGTATATACTTCGCACAGGAATTATAATACGAAAAAACAATTCGTACTCTTATATCAAAAATCCTTATACTCATCCTCCGTCCCGGTCAATTCTGCCCACCTGGCCGCCAGGAGTTTTGCATAATCGATGTAGAAAAGCCCGTAACTCCCCAGGGCATATCCGTCATTGACTTCGATGAGCAAAGTCTTCCCGGTATCCGTCAGGCCAAAATCCAGAGAATACCCGGCCGGTGCGGTCTTGTACTCCTGCACAGCTTTTTTGATGATTTCCGGATCCGGCATTTTCTCCCAGGTTCCCCGGTAATGTCTTGCATCCAGGATTCTTCCATAGCGGATAAAACAGCGCCATTCTGTTACAAACCGGACGGGTTCTGAGCACCATACGGGTACATCGTGCTCCCAGTTTCCGCATCCCACCAGGTCTTTGGGAGACTGGACAAGCACGCCGGTAATTTCTTTATCCGCAACAGATTTTACGAATACAGGCCACTGTTCCGGATGGGAATTGATGGTATTGATGGTGGATTTCCAGATTTTCCGTTCCAGGCAGAAATTCAGTTCTTCGGGATAGTCCAAATCGGGAAAAGAAAACCCCATTTCTTTCAAATGCTCCTGCACCGTCCCCACATAGCCGACCATAACATCCGCGGGTTCCGCCTGCCGCATTTCCGCAGGATTATGGAAAAAGCAGATTTCAGCCCCCAGTTCTTCAAAACCGCACATGGCCTCGAAGAAATTCTTGCTGGCCGGCCGTTCCCCTTTATGTGACTGTATCCAGACTCTCATTTTCTTCACTTCCTTTTCTTTCAGTATAGCACATGACCTGGGTAAAAAAGTCGACAGTAAAAAAAGCCATGGCAGGAACTATCCCACCATGGCCATTTTCATTTCCGCACCAAAGCCGCCAGCAGCACTGCCCCTATCCCATAAGCCAGGTTCCGCTGGGTCTTCAGCCGTTTCTGTGTTCTATTGTTTTCTTTCTCGTACGCGGCTAAGGATTCGTTGGCAATCTGCAAGGATTCTTCCTGCCTGATCGAGGTCCTCTCCAGATCTTTCAATTGACTCCCGAGCCGATTGGACTGTTCCCTGGCTTTCTGTAATTCGGTCTGTGCTGCGGTCAATTGCGTCTCCAATTCCTCCATGCGTTTCTTCTGCTGACTGGATTCCTTCTGTAATCTGTTGTTGATGGTCTGCAGCTCGCTGATATTCTGCTCTAACTGGGTCAGTTCCTCTTCCGTTATGGTATACGCAGAGGCCCAAGACACCTGCGGAAAAGAGAATAACAAGCAAAACAGCAAGACCCAGGCGCTTTTTCTCAATCATCCCCACCCGCTTTCTCTAGATAACCAAAGTAGAAAGAAGAATACCGGTCAAAATACCTAAAAGATATCCTAACAAAAATTCATCGCTGATCCGCCACATATTCATAGTCTCTTATCCTTTCCTAGCAACATAATCCGTCACCCCGCGAGCGATGGCCTGAGCAAATTCGTCTTTCCGATTCATCAAAAGCTGCACATCGTCCTTGTTGGTAATAAAAGCCGTTTCCACAAGAACAGCTGGCATATCCGTTTCTCGGAGTACAGCCAGCCCAGGCCGTTCCTTTACGCCCCTATCCACAGTCCCCATGCTCTGGACGATCTGATCCTGGATGCATTCCGCAAGGGCATGAGTTTCTTCACTGTTCTCGCTGTACACCAGGGTTTCCGTCCCCTGGGCTTCTTCTGCAGAGGCCGCATTACAGTGGATGGAAAGAAAAAGGTCCGCCTTCCACCCATTGGCGCTGGCACAGATATTGGTATAGTTGGGAGATTCCCCGCAAAGATTGTCGGACTGGACCAGCATACAGTCATAGCCTACCCGGTTCAGGTACTGCTGAACTCCGGCTCCGATTTCTTTTACGATATCCGCTTCGGTGACTCCGTATTCTTCATTGACAGCCCCACCATCCACACCGGGCATATGCCCTGGATTGATAAAAATCTTCATTTCTTCTCCTCCTTTTCAAAATGATCCGGGACTCCGTTTCCATCAAGATCCACAAAGCAGCCTGCAATGAAGGTGACAAACCCCACCATGGCAGGCCCCACCAGTTCCCTTACCATGGCCAGGAGATCCGGCAACTGGATCTTCCCCATCACTGCCAGATACATCCAGAATCCATAGTAGGAAACTACAAAAAGAAAGACCGTCACAAGATACCCTATGACGATCCATTTGATGGGCTGCTGGAATTGGTTCAAGCGAACCTTGATCGCATACAGTCCCTTAGATAGGACTCCCTTTACTTTTTCGAACATGATGTATTCCCCAGATTCCGATTGTGGTCATGGATTTTGTCCACTTCTCCCTTCAGGTCCTTGTACCGGTGCCAGAGATTGGTAATATTTGTCTCCACACTTGCCTGGGCCACTCGCATTTCATTGATCAGACCTGTCAAATCTTCCAGGGCCTTGGTATTATTGTCGATGCTTTTATGGAGCGCTCGATTTTCGATCTTTTGAGGACGCAGGATGAGCCAGCACCCGAACACGGCCAGAGCACTGATCACTGCGTTCACAAAGGTGTAGCTGATGAAATCCATGTTGGTTCCCTCCTTTCTGGTAAACTAGCAGCCGGGTGTTAGATGAAGGGCTCGTCCTTTATACCGTCCGCACTTGGGACCGCAGTATACATCTTCTGTAGGACTCCAGACGAAGGAAAACCAGTTTTCTCCTTCGGTCAGCTCCTGGGTCTGTCCGGCATGGCTTACATAAACCGGTTCTTTCCAAAAAACAGATCGTTCCAACACCAGGGATCCCTCGATCCGGCCATAATGAATCTGGGCTTTTACATTCTTCACGGCCCAGCTGAAGGCCCGATCCAGCTTATGGAGATCGGCCATGGTCACGTGAGGAAAGCTGGAAAAATCATGAGTCCTGCTCTTTAATTCTCTTTGGCCCCTGGGCAGGAACACTTTAATAAAGGAATCCTTCCCGGATTTATCGATCTGCACATAGGCGTTGAGCTGGAGTGTCCGGAGCAGTTCCTGGGGGCCCAAATCCATTACCTGGAGGATTTCCCGGAAGTTGAACAAGGGATAAAGAGTCCCTGTGATGGGATTCTTCAGGATCACCGTAGAGGACCCGTTCCGCAGCACACCAAGGTCCAAGGACACCCGCTGGCTGTTACAGAAAAAAGTCAGCCGATTTCCTTCCAGATCCAGGGAAATGGTATCTTCCGTATGGATGGCTTTCGGGAAGATATAAATCCAGTTCATGGTCGGGTCACTTCCTTTTGGAACCAGGTATAGAGATCTTTATAGAACCGGCACTCCAATTCATGTTCCTGACTGACGATGCAGGCCCCGCCGCACATATTGTATACGGAGCACTGACGGCACCCAGGGTTGATGGAATCAAGGAGGACCTGCTGTTCTTTTAACCAATCCGTCCCCAGTTTCTCTTTTCGGATGTACAGGCAGGGATACGCCTGCCCTTTGGCATCCACCTTTCGGATGGTTCGGTTGCTGCAGTAGGTCTCACCGTACATGTACTGGACTTCCCGGCGCCGTTCCAGGGTTTGGTAAAGTCCTTCATACCGCTTGTCCCGGATGCCGAACCTCCGGAACCGGGACAGATACAACCCCACATACTTCTTGTACTGTTCCAGGATAGAATCATAGTCCTCCCGGGTCAGAGCATACTTCCGGTTGGTCTCGTTGGTTACATGCATGAGATGCGGGAAGAAGGACAGGTTCCGTCCGATGACTTTCTCCTTCTCCCGGAACTTTGCCATAATGGCTCCCAGGTCCGTATTCCCATGGTACAGGGTGGTGGAAACCGCCAGGTCCGGGTAATCCCAGAGAGCAGTGAAAGGATCATACCCCCGCAAGTCCTTTTCCGCCCCGTCATAGCTAATGCAAATCTGGAAACGGTGCTCCCGGAAGTACTCCAGGTGCTTTTCGATGCCGATGCCGTTGGTGCTCACCGCAAATTTCGCTTTAGGCACCGCAGCCACCACTTTCCGGATCTCCTTCATGTAAAGGAGAGGCTCCCCACCCATGAACTTGATGGAAGAAGGCGGATTGCACTTCAGTTCTTCCAGAAAGCTCTCCGCGATTTCTCCTTCCCCGTCCGATGCCTCCCGGTGACAGTAGGCACAATGCAGGTTGCACTGGCTCCCCAGGTAAAGGGTGATTTGATAATGATTCAACAAATCCATACCATTTTTCTGCATATCAATCCTGCTTTCCCACAAATACCAGATAGTCATTCCACACTTCGTACCACTTCCGGCCCAGCTTGATCTTCACCGGACCTTCGTACCCAAAGGGATACAGCCGGAAACTGCCCGTTCCGTTCACGAGCCGTACCCGTCTGTTGTTCACAAGGCCCGCAGAAGATTCCACAAAGACTTCTTCGTCATCCATGTCACGGATAAGTTTTTCCTTTGTGGAAAAGTCCCCCTTGTACTTCTGGATGGTAAAGTCGATGTAGTCCTTTCCCCCTTCCGGAACGAAGGGTTCTTCCGGATCCCCGTCGATGAGGTACCCTTTCCGATTGGCCATAAGTTCCCGGCCCCCAGCGGAAAGGCTGTAGCTGTCCCACAGTTTCATCCGGGGATGATCCCCCAGGATCAGGTCGCTGGTGTGAAAGGGCAACAGTTCATATTCCTGGTCCGTGTCAATGGTCAGGTTTTCCTTCTGCCCATTGAACATCCGCACCACAATGTCCCGCTGGCCTTCCGCCATCATGCCAGTATCGATATCGAGGATGGTGGTATTTCCATAAAGCTGGGTCAGAACGGCAAAATCCAGCTTGATGGATACTCCCAGCCGGTTAAGGTCAAGGAACCGGTAGTCCGAGGCCATGGGACGGCGGAACAGTTTCACGGTTCCGTTTCCTTCCGTAAGAACGTAAGAACTGTAAGGATGCATGGTCTCGATCACATCCGCTCCCTTCCGGCTTTCGCTGTTGCTGCTGCATTCCGCCTTACAGTAATCTCCCCGGATTGTCAGGTGGATAATGTAGTCCGCATTGGATTCTTCGTTGTAATAGATCTTGAGCATTACCCTTCCTCCTTGTCCGCCACATCGTACCCATTCACGAGAACATCCTTGCCGCCCTCGATGGAAAGTCGATACCCAGTGACTTCTTCTTTCCGGATTTTCATCACATCATCCTGCATCTTTCTCCCTTCAAAAAGCATCTGGATTCGCCCATTCATGGCCTTCCGCACCCCTTTGAGGGAAATGGCGCTCCGCATGCCGGTAAGGGTAAAAAGGATGCTGTTCCCCGCCAGGACCAGGTCTTTGTTCCGCTCAAAATGGAGTGTCTGATGGAGCTGGACCTGTTCTACTTTCAGCAGGTTCCTTGCCCTGTGGCCCCGATCCACCACCAGCATTCCTGGCTTTAGATTCTCTACCGACACAGGCCCTTCCGCCGTACTTATGTTTCCTTTTGCAATGATCATGAGTTGTTCCTCCTTTAGCTGTCATCCGAGCAATTGCAGTTGCAGTCGCAATTGCAGTTCTTGGTCATGTAATACTGGCATTTCTGGCACCCCTGGCAGGTTTGGCACCCTTGACAGGTCTGGCATTTTTGGCATCCCTGGCATGTCTGGCAAGACTGGCACCCCTGACAAGTCTGGCAGCAGTTGGCCTGGCAACAGTTTCCCGAAAAGGCTTCCTCCAGCTTGTTTACCGCTGTTTCCAAGGCCGCCACGTTGATTTTCTTCACCTTGTCATAGTTCATCAAGGAAAGGTCGATGGAAATCTTCGTCTTTGTGGCAAGAGTTTCCAGACCCGATTGGATGTCCGTCAGGTCCTTTTTCCACACAATCTCGTTCTGACTTGCCATCTTAGGGTCCTCCTCCCGAATCGTCCGAACAGTTACAGTTGCCACCAGTGCAGTTGCAGTCACATTGCCCTCTTGTCTGGCAGGTGCAGTTTCTCGAGCTGCACTGGCTGATGCTCTGACAGGTTTGGCAGGAGCTGGACTGGCATTTTGTGCTCTGGCATCCCTGGCAGGTCTGGCAGCCCTGGCAAGTCTGGCAATACACGCAGTTCCCACAATTGTCCACGTTGACCGCGTAGGCAGTGAGCTGTTCCAGGGCCGTCTGCAGTTCCGTCACATGGATGGCCTTTACTTTGAGCTCACTGGTATCCCCAAGGGCAGACGTATCTGTAAAAGAAGTTTTATTGATGGTTCCGTTCTTTCCCATGGTTCTTCTCCAATAACTGCTGCCCGTACTGCTGGACGGCCATAAGGACCGGAGTAAAGACGGCCCGCTTCAGCCGGCAGTAGGACTCCTTCCGGGCCTTATCCCCCACCAGCTTGCAGCCTCCCTGGCAGAAGGCAAGAGCTGTACAGGATAGGCACTCTTTTCGATGTTCATGGGTATGGTCTCCCGCAAGAATCCGCTGCAAATAGGTGGAATATCCATCCTGGATGGTGCCCGCCTTCCGAGATGTATTGTGGCAGGGATAAAGGTTCCCCTGGAGGTCCAGGTTCAGCACTGTAAGCCCATTTCCGCAGGCTGCCGTATACCGGTTCCACTTTCCCTTTCCTGTCAGGTAGAATTCCTTCAAAGCATGAAACAGCTGCCGAATATAGGCTTCTTCTGTATATCTTTCTGGAGGAACCCGTTTTCCGAAGCCATCCAGAAACCGGAGCGTCATTTCCTTCATTTCCCGCTTCACCCGGCTGTAGTCTATGTCCAGTAGATTCTTCTTCGGAAGGCCCGTATCCATGATTTCGTCCAAGTTCACCGCGATTTGATACCCATGGATGGCACTGTACTCCTCCGAAATCTTCTGAAAGGCCTGGAGCACTTCCCGGGGATAGGCTTTGGCGGAAAGGACCGCAGATAGACAGAGATGTTCCAGGGCCAGTATCCGCTCCCGGATTTCCGGCATGGAAAACACATCGTATCCCCGGGTTTCCTTCACATGGAGACCGTCCCAGGACACGCAGACCGTAAAATTCCAGGCATTAAAAAAACGGACCATTTCGTCCGTCAATGCCCGGCCATTGGTGATGATGCCAAAGGTCATATTCAATTTTCGCTGTTTCACCACAGCCACCACTTCCTGGATGGTCCCAAAGTACAAAAGAGGCTCCCCACCATAAAACTGCAGGTGGAGGGGCCGGGAGTTTTCTTGAGAAATCTCTTCCAGGAAGTCGTAGATTTCTGGGTTGACCTCCCGGGTCAGAGGCTTATGCACCAGAGGATGCTGCAGACAGTAAGCACAGTTCATATTGCAGGAATTCCCCAGCATGAGGAATACCGTGTTAATGTTCCGTTTTAAATATTTCATCTTCCACTCCTTACGATGATCTTCACCAGCCGCACGTTTTCTGCGGTATCGTCCTTCACGATCTGTCCCACCGCCTGGGTAAGACTTTCGCCCGAAAGGGCCATCCGGCCTACTCCCGGCATTTCGGAAGGGATCACCCATCCGCCTTTCCTGGCCTTCCCGTACATTCGGACCGGAACACGGCCGGCCAGGGCTACGGGGATATACGTGGGGAGGTTGGTCTTGAGGATGTCGTCCCCCGGAGAAAGGGTCCGGCCGCCGATGATGGAAGCGAAATCTTCCGTATGGACTCCCACCACACACAGGCTGCCGGCAGTGGCCTTGACGTATTGCTCCTTATTGGTTGTTTCGTCCAAAGCGATAATGTCTCCCCGCTGGGTGTCTCCGCCCCGGGGAAAGAATTCGGCATAGTCGTTATAGACCGCGTTGTAGACTTTGGTGGCGGTGAGGGTGCCCGTCAGCACCACATTCCCGTTGGCATCCGTGGCTACAAACCGGCTGTCATTGGTCAGCTGGCTGGTCTTATCCGGGATCACCGGTCTGTTCAGCAGATCCGTATAGCTGCCGGTTTTGGCCACCGTCGCAAGGGTCCCGGTTTCCCCGGTCAGTTCTGCCTTGGTGGCGTAGGTCTCTGCGATGTTGTTCCCTTTCCCATCTGCCAGGGCCGCCTGGGCCGTTGCGGCAGCATCCAGCTTTTTCCCTATGGCCGTCATGATGGTGGTGGCAAAGTTCGGATCGTTCCCCAGGGCATCCGCCAGTTCCTTCAGGGTATCCAGGGAGGCATCGGAGCCATTCACCAACTCTGCAATTTTCTGCTTCACATAGGCCACGTTGGCGATTTGGGTACTTTGGGCGTTTGCTGCAGGAGTCGGAGCTGCCGGAGTCCCTGTGAGGACCGGGCTGTCCACGTTCGCCTTCACCTTCAGATCGATCTGCATCTGAGCCAGTTTCTCGGCGGCACTCTCGGCACTTTGCCTGGCCATGGTGGCCTGGGTGGTGGCTCCTTCCTGAGACATCTTGGCTGCAGCCGCACTGCTGGCAGAAGCTTTGGCACTGGTATCCGCTGCCTTGGCATTGGTGGATGCTTCGGCCGCTTTTTGGGAAGAAATCGTTGCCCAGGTCTTGGCAGACTTGGCCCCTGAAACTCCATCCGGTGCTGCATCACTTTCGGCCCAGGCCCGGGCTGTTTCAGACCAGGTTTTGGAGGACCGTGCTCCGGAAACCCCGTCCGGTTCCGAGATGCTTTCTGCCCATTGTCTGGCTGTATCTGCCCAAACTTTAGATGAACGGGTACCTTCCCCTGCAGGAGCACTGTCACTCTCCGCCCAGGTTTCCGCCATATTCTTGCTGTTGAGGGCATCTGCCGCATACTCCCCGGCCTTCTCTTGGTATTCCCGAGCTTGATCCGCTGCGTACCCGTCCACCACATCCCCCATTTCCACTTCACTATTGTTCTGGACGGTCAGCGTCACTTCTACATTGGACGCATCAGACATTATGGGCCACCCCCTTGATGATGAAAGATTTCGTAAAGAAGCAGGTAAGGATCCGTTCCGTCTCGCTGTTCATAATGGCCAGATCGTAAATGTATGCCCCAGGCTCCAGGGAATCCAGGGCTCCCTTGGGAACTGCCACATCTACAAAATTATTGCCCGGATTGTAGAAATTGTCCGAATAGACCACTTCGGAGGAATTGGTAGTCTTCTTGATGGCAAAAACCACCTTGTCCGCATGGGTCAGTTTGTAGTTGGTAAAGCGGAACCGGATGGAAAAGGTGTCGTACTGGGACACCTGGATGTTCTTATTTTCGTCAATGACCAGCATCTTAGCCGCCTCCCGAATCATCACTGCAATCGCAGTTACAGTTGCAGTTGCATTGAGAATTCTCTTTCCAGTATTCTTCCGTATGGGACCGGTTCACCAGCTCCTGGAGGATGCGCCGGAGCGTGTAGGTTCCAGCCGGGATGCCCCGGTGTTTCCGGATATGGTAGGTGGCCTTGATGGACAGGGGGCTCGATGCCGATGTAGGTCCAGTCTCCACGTCCCAGGAATTCAAGCCCATCACCCGAGCATCCTTGTCCGCCTGGGTGCTGGAAGTAACCGCAATTTCCACCTGATCGATGAGACGATCATCGGTCAGTGTTCCCATCCCGTTATAGGTAACCTGTACTGTTTTTCCTGCATCTGCGGCAGAAAACTTCAGGGTCCCGGTATTCCACCCTTCAATGCCGTGCTCCGTAGTCAAGTAATCTGGCCAGTACTGTCCCTGGGCCGGTTCTTCCGACACTTCCGTCAGGAGCACCCCATTTTGATATTTCACTTGCAGTGTGGTGGGCGATGTTTTTTGGGGAACTTCCGCCAGCCGGATGGTATAGGGACTGTTAGTAGGGATTACATGAGTTTCGTCAAAAATCTTTTTGATGTCGAAGGTATTTTCAAAGGGATTGAATCGATAATCATGGATGGCCATCAGCTTCCTCCTTTCCATTGCTTCAGGACCGAAGACTGGGACTGCTCCATATCCTTGGACCGGCGTTCGATTTCCGACAGATACCGGTCCACAGAAAATTGAGGTTCTCCCAGTTCCATCTCCGTCTTGATGCCGTTAGACCCGGACAAGGTATATTTAATCTTTTTGATGGGATAGGTATCTGCATTTCCGTCCAACCGTCGAATTTCGGCCAGACCGTCCGTAGACAAGTGGCGGACATTAAAGGTCCCGTCCGGATAGGGATATTCCAGCCGCACCCCACCAATTTTGGCAGATTTTACGGGGCCCTTATACTGACGGATCTGGTTTTCCCCCCACCGTTTGGCATCGGCCGCATCGTAGGCTTCCGGCAGATTCCAGACAGCCTGGTGAACTCCATACCTGTTCTGGCTTTCCTGATCCTCCACAATGCAGAGCCACTGTTCTCCCTGGTCATCCACACTGCCCCCCTTGATCCGGGCCCAGTTCACCAGTTTGGACACATCCCAGGAAGGGGTATAAGACGTGATGTGTTTTCCCACGGTCAAACGGGCCTGTTCGTTGACGGAAGTTTCTCTACGGCGAAAATACAGGCACCGGTATTCATCCACTCCGTACACGTAATCCACGGCAAAGTCAGCCAGGGTGTTCAGGGCTTCTTTCACCGTGACTCCATCAAAGACCAGTTTGGTGGGATTGTACCCTACGCTCTGGATTTTGCTGTCGTTGTAGACCACCTGCAGGGTCTGCCGTTCCACCTGCCGGGCAATATCCCGAACAATATCTCCTACATCGGTGTTCTCGTAGGTCTTCCAGAGCATCACATTCTCCAGTCGGTTATAGAAGCCGTAGCCTTTGTACACGAACTTGGTGTCCGTCGTCCCTTCAATGGGCCGACTGATGATGTAGCCGCTATACCATGGCTTTCGGTCTCCATACAGATGGATGTCGATGCGCTGCATATAATCTAGCTGAGCGTTATCGGGCTGCCGATAAAAGGTCAGCTGGCACTGACCGCAGCCAGTATTTGTGATTTCAAAGGTTACTTCATTCAGGGCATTGGCTTCGCTTCCCCCTCCGAAAATGGCCGTCCGGGTCCCGTCCCTTTTGTAGGCATAGACCACGAACTGGCTGGGATAGTACTCATGGACCTTGCCCCGGTCATTGCTGCCTTCTCCTTCACCGGTAGGACCTGCAAAGATCCACCGGCCGAAGAGGCCCCTTCCAAAGATGAAATTCGTCATACAAACCACCTGTTGGTATAGGTTATTTCCACCGTCCCTGCTCCTCCTGTGTAGAGAAAGAGATTCGCTCCCGGTTTGGCGTGGAGGAAAGCCCCGGTAAAGGCGTTGATGCTGTTATCCTTGTCCCGCCAGACCGTTCCTTCCCGACCGTTCACAATGGAGGTCTTGGGAGCCACCAGGAGAGCGTCTGTTAGGGTAAACTTCTCTTTGGCTTCCTGGTGCCAGATGGTGAGGTTCGTCATCCGGTCTTTTGGGATAAACCGGAAGGTGAGAGGTGTATCCACGCTCCCCAGGTTATGGAGCACCATTTCCGCCTGCATCGTTGCCTGGGGAAAGAGAAAGACCACTTTGGATTCCTGGGCTTCGTACCGGAACGGATCTGCCAGGAGAAGGGACACGGTAATGTTGCTTCGTCGTTGCTTAAACCCGTTCTCGAACTTGTGCTTGATCTTGGACAGGCAGGCCACATGGTACACCCGGTCTGGACGTCCGGCCATGAGAGAATAGTCCGTCTGGCCAAAGAAGGTGTAGGCCTCGTTCAGCACTTCGTCATGATCTTCTTCGGTAGCTCCCTCCATGGAAAATTCCACCTGAAGGGTCCGGCCGTCAATCTTTCCATCCCCCACCGCATCACTTCCATGGGCAAAGGCCCGGGACTGGAGCTTATTCCGGAAAGTGTAGCTGCCGCTGTCCGACAGGCTCCAGTGGACCGGAAGCTTGTATTCCACCCCATCTTTGGTGATTGTGAAATTTTGTTCGTTTTCTTTCCGCTTTGGAAATTGCATCTTAAGCACCTCTCAGTCCGGCCAGAACAGCTTCCGTGAACCCATCCATCAGATCCTCCAGATCCGCGGCGTTGTTGATGTCCCCGAAGTTGTTGAAGGTCGTTGCAACTTCCCGGTTATCCGTAGATTCACTGGAATTCGAAATGCCTTCAGCAATGCTGTCGAACACGGCCCGGTTTAGGGGCAGGGCCACTTCGTCACCGGCATCCCCCAGGACCCCAATAAGGGGTCTTGTGAAATACCCGCCTTTGGCATAATGAGGAGTCTTTCCGGCTCCTTGCGCCGCACCTGCAGCCGTATTGGTTGCAGCAGCTGCCATGCCGATGCCTACCGCAGCGGACGTACCTCCGGTCAGAAGGCCCGTGGCCACAGGACCGGCAGACGGGTCGATGACCAGTTTCAGCCAGGCTGCAGGAGCCAGAGCCCCGGCTGCAGCCGTCCCCTGGGCGGCCGTCTTGGCGGCACTGGCCGCGTTGAGCTTATCTCCGAAGAGAGCCGTCACCAGCATCCCGGAAAGCATCTGGGAAAAGTAGCTGGCGATGGTTTTCAGCATGGCCTTTCCCAGATCCAGGAAGGCATCCTTGGCGTTCTTGGCCCCAGTCAGGATATCCGTAAAGGCTGTCTCCAGACCGCTTAAGGTGGTGGACGCCATGTCCGCGATCAGTTCCAGGGTTCCCATATGGGCATTCATATAGGCTTCCTGGTAGGTATCCATGAGAGACTTTTCCGCATCGATGTTGCTTTGCCGGAGGGCCATTTCTGCTGTGAGAGTCTCCTGCAGCAGAGCCAGGGAGTTCTGGTTATAGGCTTCATCCAGAGCTGCCTGGATGTCTTTTCCCTGGGCAAAGTAGGCGTTCCGTTCCTCCATATAGCTTTTGTAGGCCGCCGCTTTTTCCAGGTTGGCCTGTTTGTCAAAGGCGATCTCGTTGGCACTGGCCTGTTCATAGGAGATGCCCTTTTCCTTCAGGGCATTCAGGAATACAGCCTTTTCTGTACTGGTGAGGCTAATAAAGTCCTGGGACAGTTTGGCGTACTTGTCATCGATGGAAGATACGGCTTTTTCCATATCAGACTGCATCTTCATGACTTCCTGTTCCTGTTTGGAACCATAGAGGGTGAGCTTGGCGGTAACGGCATCAAAAGACAGGTCCCGGGCCTTGTTCATCAGTTCCCGGGCTTTGGTCTGTTCTTCTGAAAGGGCGTCCAAGCGCTTCTGGGCATAGAGTTCCGCCAGACGGGTCTTGTCCCGTTCGTAGTTCTCGTTGGCGGATTTGGACTTTTCCAGTTCGTCTGTTTCTTCCTTATACCATCGGTCCACCAGGGCACTCTTGGTCTGGAAGGTCCGGAACCATTCTTCCTCAATGCTCTTGCTGGTCTGGGCAGCGGCACTGGCCAATTGGTCTACGCCACCGGAGCTTCCGCCCCCAACACCGCCACCACCGGAGCCACCTCCTCCGCCTCCTCCGGAAGGGACGGGGATGTCTCCTCCCCCGCCCCGGAGGTTGCTGAAGTCCGGCAGTTTGAATTCCCGCTTGGCCGGAACGCTGCCGCCCCCGCCACCATCTCCTCCGCCTTCTCCGCCCATGGAACCCAGGGCATTGTTGGTTTCCAGGATCTTCTGGATCAGGCTGGAGAGCCAGCTGATGGCTTCGCTGACGAAATTGGCAATGGTGGATAGACTGCTGGAAGCCCAGGAAGGAAGAATGCTGCCTGCCATATCCGACAGGATGCTTCCCACTTCATCGATGCAGGCCCCGATGCCTTCCACCAGATAGGTGAAAGCGTTCAGGATCCAGGTGACACATTCACTGAGGACGCTGATGAAGTTCAGCACGCCATTTACCACCCCGCCGATGATCTGCAGGGATGCATAAAAAGCCGCTCCCATCACCGCAGCCACCAAAGTGAACACCGGTTCCAGCGCCTGAAGATTGGCAATGATGGACTGGGCTGCCGCACTGATCATTGCCTGAACGGCATCCACAGCCCGGGTGACCGTTTCCATCTGAATCCCCATGGCCCCCAGCACATCTTCCACGGTCATCCCGCTTTTCCAGATGGCATAGAGGGCTGTGGCCACCGCTGCCGCAGCCGCAATAAAAGGAGCTGCAGCAGCAACTGCCGCCACAAAAGGAGCGGCCATCAGGGCTACCTTGGCCACAAAAAGTCCAATGGCCGGAATGGCAAGACCAGTCAGGGTACTCACGATCAGTAAGATGCCTGCCTGGAATTCAGGGGGAATAGCCGTCAGAAGGGCTTCTGTAAGACCGGAAGACTGAACCGTTGCCGCAAAGTTTGTCAGCATATCCCCCAAGGACTGAAAGATTCCCGTGAGATTCAGGGACTCCGCAATCTGGAGTCCCACCTGGGCCGCAGACTGTTCCAGCCCATCCATCAGGGTGGACCAGGTGCCGCTAATGGTCTGACTCTGCTGATCCATCATGCCCCCGAAGGATTGTTCCATACCACTGACTAAAGCCGTGATGCCAGTTGCCGCGTCAATGGCTCCTTTGGAGACCATGCTCATGGCTTCCGGTACGGAAACTCCAATTTGGTCCGCCAGCATCTTCCAGGCCGGGATGCCCGTTTCGGTGAGCTGCATCATTTCCCCGGCTTGGACTTTGGACTTGGCCGCCATCTGCCCCAGAGCCAGGGTGATCCGATTGATGCCTTCCGCTCCCAGCCCTACACCAGCTGCCGCATCTCCTACTGCCGTAAGGGTGGGAATCACTTGCTCTGCCGAAAATCCAAAGGCGATGAACTTTTGGGCCGCCTGGGACACCTGGCTGAATTCAAAGGGCGTCTTAGCTGCAAATTCCTGCATCTTCCCTAGAAAGTCTTGGGCCTTTTCCGCACTGCCCAGCATATTGGTGAAGGCCGTCTTGGTACTCTGGAGACTGGCTCCGGCTTTCACCGATGCCACCCCCAGGGCAGCCAGACCGGCCCCGATGCCCCCTAAGACGGCCAAAGATTTCTTGGACACGTCCAGGGCTTCGCTCCCGAAGGCGGACTTAATCTGCCGTTTGGTGGCATTGAGTTCTTTCCGGAGATCGGAGGTATCCGCCCCGATCTTGACCAGAAGATCAGCGATGGTTGCCATGTCCGTCAGCTCCTTTCCGTCTGAATTCCTCGAAGAAGGCATCCCGCTCGGCTGCGATTTGGCTGCTGGTTTTCTTCGGCAGGAAGGGTTTCATCAGTTTCTCCGTCCGCACCGGTTTCCGGGTATGGACGCTCATCAGGCAGGCCACCCAATAGGCGGTCTCCCATTTCTTTCGTTGTTCCGCCCTGGCCCGGCACTCTGCCATCCGGTCCAATTCCAAGGGAGTCAGGGCATAAAATTGGGCAGGCAGAAGATGCAAGAGACCATAGGCCACTTCTTCCGCCCACTCCAGCCACTCGTTAAAAGACGGGACTTCTTCCTGTCCCGCGGTCAGTTTTTTGTTTTCGCTTTCCCTTTGGGCTGCTCTTTACCAGGGTCCTCCTCCGGGAAGATGGCATAATACACTTCTTTCCCCAGGATGCCGGACCCGGCAATGGCCTTCACCACCGGCTGGACAAATTCTTCCATCTCGTGACCTTCGTCAATGAGTTCCTGCATCTTATGAGCGTACCACTGAGGATTTTTGATGCCGTGCTGCCGGAGACCGATGGACAGAAGAGCCGTCAGGATCCCCAGGTTCAGTTCCTGGTTCCGGATAATGTCCCCAGCACTTTTGCCTGTCAGGTTCTCTACCTGGATCAGTCGGCCGATGTCAAAATACAGGTACTGGCCAGGCCCAAAGACTTCAAAGTCGATTTTCTTCATGGTTTCCTATTCCTCCTATTTGTCGCTGGGGACAACCGTGCCGTCAGCACTCTTCAGTTCACTTAAAGGGCCATCCCCGGAAATGGTCCCGGACAGGGTGGCCACGTCATCATGAGGGGTGGACAGGCTGCATTCCGTCACAGAGCCCCAGCCGGTTACATAGCTTTTGTCCGGGTACTCGAATTTGATGTGGACCTGCTTTCCTGCAAAAAAAGAGGCTTCCAGGAATTTGGCCCCCTTGTCTCCGGCCAGGTACACGGATTCCAGGTCCAGGGACCAGTTCCGCAGGCCGGGGATGGTGGATTTCCACCCGCTGGACGTTTTGCTGCTGGCGTCGATTTCGTCTGCCTGCCGGGTCAGATCCCCGCTCCGCTGGCCCCCTAAGAGCAGCCAGGTGGGATTGGTGTCCGATTCTCCTGCGTTCAGATAGATCAAATAATCCTTGCCGGCAGTGGCCGTATTGGAGGCTTCGCTCCGGCTGGGAAAAGTGGTAGTTGCCATATTATTCCTCCTTATGAATGTTCTGGATAAGGACTTCCAGAGTAATCACCCCGCTGTAGCCCATCTCATCCTCCGGGTACGTTTCGTAGAAATCCACCCCTTGGGCAGATACATAGAATTCATCAGGGGAAAGATCCAGTTGGATGCTCCCGAACAGGTTGATGAGTTTTTCCGCCAGAGAGTTGATTTCAAACCGTCCCTTGTAATTGCTGTAGATATGGATGTAGGCCGAAAGGTGGATCATATCCTCGGTTTTGGTGGATTTGTCCTGGACGGTCATAGTCCCCAGGGTGATAAACGGCAGTACCGCCTCCTGAGGCACGTAGTCATAAACCGCCAGTCCTGTATGTTCTCTAAGAAAGGCCACCAGGGCCTTATGGATGGCGTTGTTGGGTAATCGCTTCATGGTTCACGGACCGCCTTCTTTACATCACGGATCAGCTGGGGTTCCACATAGTCGTAGGAAGGCTTGAAAAAGGGCTTCCCTGCCTGGGCCGGAATCCGGGACCGTTTCGTAAACACAGGGCCTCCCTTAAAGAACCGGAGGGCCTTTTTCTTCTTGGGCCTTACCGTATGGGCCCTACTGCCGAATTCCACCAAATGGGCATAGGGCACATTGCTGTACACCTGGCCTTCCAGCTTCACCGTGGAAAACCGGGTCTTGATGGATTTCTTCAGTTTCCCCGACCGCACCGGTACCCGCTGCCGGGCTTCCCGGGCTACCGCGTTCGTCCCGTTTTTCAGGACTGCTTCCACCCGAAGTCTTGTCTTCCCATCCCAGGCAGAAATCTGCCGGATGGCCTTACTTAGTTCCCCTTCCGGAACTTTGACCGTAAAAACGGCCATGGCTACACCCCCTGTTCATACCGGTGGACGATCAGGGTCGTGCTGTCCCGATAGGTGTTGTCCACGGTTTCGATTTCGTACAGTTCTCCAGAAAGCAGCATTCTCCATCCCCGTTTCAAATCCTTGCGGGGCCGGATCTTCAGCCGCAGCTGTTCCCGGTTCATGGGAGTTCCCTGGGCTTCCTGCTCGGCGTAGTTGGTTTGGAGCACCTGGGCCCAAATGCTGCCGACTTCCTTGTATTCCGTGGAAAAACCTCCATACCCATCTTCTGTAGGGAAAGGTTCCATCAGCGTGATCCGTTTGTCCATCTTTCCGATTTTCATTAGAATGCTTCCTTTCGTTCCCCAAACAAAAGAGAACGCAGGGTAAGGAGCAGATTGTGGTAATCCGCATCCTCCCTGTGCTCGTAGAGATAGGCCACCGAAAAAAGAACGGCCATTTTGAAGGCCGCCGTTTCTTCTGGTTCTTCCTTGCGGAGGATATCCAGACAAAGCCGCTCAGAGGAAGCAATGAGACGGGCAATCAGGTCATCCTCCTCGTTTCCGTCTATCCGGAGATAGGCTTTGGCTTCCTCAAGCGTTATGAGTCCCGTCACTGCCATGCTCATCGCCTCCCTCTAAAACGGTCATCAACCGGCCTGGACCTGCAGTACTTTTACGGTTTCCGGCAGGATCAGGCGGCCATCCACCCGTTCGCTGGCCAGGAATCCGATCTGCCCGTTGGCTGCATAGAGTTCACTAAGCCGTTTGAACTTCCGGCCCTGCCGGTCAGCAATCCAGTAGTAGGAATAGTCTCCCAGAGCAATGGCCTTATTCCCGGCTGCCAGTTCCGGCACAAAGCTGGACGTACGGTAGGGCAGGCTAAGGATCCGGTCCGGCTGGCCCACCTGGACAGAAGGCTGCCAGATGTAGTTGCCGTTGTTGTCCTTCAGTTTCCGGATGGCCTTGACGGTGGAGTCATTCAGGATCCAGGAAGCATTTCTCCGGTACGGCGTGCGCAGACTGTGGTACAGGTCCATCATGTCGTCGAAGGTAATGGCGGTCTTGGCTGCCGTTACCCCTACTTCTGCTCCCTGGAACACCCCCAGGGGCTTATGTTTCCCATCGCCCACCAGGAAGGCTTCTTCCTCCTTGGTCCCGATGCGACGGGCAAATTCCTGGGTGATGTAGCTTTCCAGGTCAAAGACGCTGTCATTCATCAGTTCTTCGGAAACCCGGATGGCGGTTCCCAGCTTATGGGCTCCCAGGTTCACCTGGCTGAAGGTATCGTCACTTTCCGGATAGGCACTGCCTTCTTCCATCCAGGCCGCTTCCCCGTGGCTGGCCACAACCGGAATGGTGTGATCACCGGAGGAGGTGCGGATGGTGTGGGCCAGGCTGCGGAAGAAGTTTTCTTCCTGGAGGGCTGCCACCAGAGTGTGTTCGTATTCATCCGGGACCAGGTACCCGCCTTCGGGATCAGAACCGATGGTCAGGGTGTCTTTGATTTCCTGGATGTTGTCCTTCCCCCGGAAGGCCTGCCAGAAGGCTTTGGTGTAGGCATCGCTGGCCCGTCCCACTTTGGTGTCCGGTTTCAGGTTTCCGGCACCGGGATTGACCTTGAGTGCCGTATCAATAGTCTTATTCATTTCATCATCGATGTTCCGCTGGCGTTCCAGCCGTTCGATTTCTTTTCCCAGGGCCACCACTTTTTCTTCCATCCGGTCATAGACGGCACTATCTTCTGCAGAGACCATGCCGTCCTTATCCCGGTGGGATTCCAGGAAAGCTTTGGCCATTTCCCAGGTGTTGGCGCGTTCTTCTCTCAGTTTCAGGATCTGATTCATGGAAATTCCTCCTTAATGCACAAGAAGGCCCAGCCGCTTCATGAGTTTGTCCGCGGGGACCTTGTTGGGTACGGGTTCTTTTGTTTTCTTCACAGACAGCTTGGTCAGCAGGGAATTGGTCACTGCCGCCCGGCTGAACAGCATGGCATCTACGTTGGGCTCTCCCTCTTTATTCTCTTCCGTATAGAGAATGGAATCCGCAAAGCCTAGCTCCACGGCCTTCTTGGCGTTGAACCAGGTTTCTGCGTCCATCAGCCTGGAAATCTTGTTCCGGGACAGGCCGGTTTTGATTTCGTAGGCATTGACGATGCTTTCCTTCACTTCGGAGAGCATATCCATGGCCTTCTGCATCTCCTTGCTGTCACCAATGGCCACTGTAATGGGATTATGGATCATCATCATGGCCACCGGGGACATTTCCACCTGGCTGCCGGCCATGGCAATGACGCTGGCGGCAGAGGCAGCCAGCCCGTCGATCTTTACGGTCACGTGCCCCGGATAGTCCATCAGCATGTTGTAGATCTGGGCCGCCGCAAACACATCGCCTCCCGGGGAATTGATCCAGAGGGTAATGTCCCCGCTGCCGGCCATCAGTTCATCTTTGAAGAGTCTGGGCGTCACTTCATCCCCGAACCAGGTTTCATCGGAGATTTCTCCGGAAAGGTACAGGGTGCGGGTTTCTTCCCCTTCGTTCTTCACCCAGTTCCAAAATTTACGTTTCATGGGTTTCCTCCTTGCTGCCGGTTCCTGCAAACAGCCCGGCATCCTTTAGTTTCGTCATGTTCCCGTTAATCAGGTACAGATCCCCGCCTTCTTCTTCCGGGATCCGGTTCATGTTCTCCAGTTCCCGGATATCGTTGGCGGAGAGCCACCCGTTCTGGCGGCCTACGGCATAGCCGTTCATCCGGCTTTCGTAGTCGCCCCGGAGGAGGCCATCCACATTGAAGTGGATTTCATACCGGGTCCGTTCTTCCGGGGTCAGGAGGGATTGGCTCATGGCCTGTTCCCACCGGGATACCCAGGGCCCCAGGGTGTATTTCACAAATTCCAGAGACTGCTGCTCGATGTTGGAGAAAGTGGATTTTTCCAGATCCCCGATCATATGAGGAGGTACCCGGAAGATTCGGGCGATCTCATCAATCTGGAACTTCCTGGTTTCCAGGAATTGTGCCTGGTCCGGAGAGATCCCGATAGGAGAGTACTTCATGCCTTCTTCCAGGACAGCCACTTTCCCGGCGTTGGAGCTTCCCCCGAACTGGGACTGCCAGGCTTCCCGGACCCGCTGAGGATCTTTGATGGTCCCCGGATGCTCCAGGACGCCGCTGGGAGAAGCCCCGTTGGCAAAGAACTTGGCCCCGAACTCCTCACAAGCAATGGCCATGCCGATGGCGTTCTTGGCCATGGCGATGGGTGAATATCCCACCAGGCCGTCAAACCCCAGGCCGGGAATGTGCATCACGTTCTCCTTCCGGAGCCGGACGGTGCCGTATTCTTTGATTTTTGGGTTCTCGTCCGTGGCTTTGGTGTAGAGATAGTAAATCTCCCCATCTCCGTCCCGGCACACTTCCATCCGGTCCGGCATCAGGGGATACAAGGCTACCACCTGGCCCCGTCCGTTCCGGATGATCTGGGCGAAAGCATTCCCCCACAGCAGAAGGTGGGTCATGAGAGTCTCCCGAAAGACGAAGCTGGTCATCTCCGGGTTCGGGGCATCATGGAGAAGCCCGGCCAGAGGATGGTTGAAATCCCGCATCTTCCCATTTCCCTCCCGGTTGTACCGAAAGAGATGAAGGGGAAGTCCTGCAATGGATTCCGAAAGGACCCGGACGCAGGCGTAAACTGCTGTCATCTGCATGGCGGACCGCTCGTTCACCGCCTTCCCGGAAGAAGAACCTCCGAAAAAGAACCAGTGTCCGCCTCCCAGAAGGCTGTTTTGGGGCTTGTCTCTGGTCCTAAACCAGGTAAATGGATTGAACATAATAGCCTCCTATTATATAATTTGCTAAAGCATTGAATTGCGGAATCTCCGCCTCTTTAAAATAAATCCAAAGAAGGTGACAGAGTATGCTGGGAAAACCGGATGCAGGCTGGTCAAAAGTTACCATGGGCGAATTCGAGGAATACGCCAGTTATCTGACCAACGTCCCTATAGACTGCCTCGAAGCATGCATCCACAGAGTCAAAGGAAAAGGGCCTTTGGCATTTGTTTTTGAGGCTGAAGGGCCAGGAAGATTTTTTGTTCTCGCAACCGCTTATAATACCGTAATTAAATGGGAAGAGGACGATACACCTGAATCCTGCCATCTAATCCCGGGTGTCAATGATGTCCAACTTGTTCTGGAAACTGTCCATGATATCGAACAGTATCTGAACGACTGGGCCGAAGACTGGCATACATGCACTGCCGAAGAATTGATCAATAAATTAAACGAACTGAAGGAACTCCTTCCATCCTGGTACCAGAGGGAAAACATTAAAATATCTCACTTTCAGAAGGAGGAAGATCAATGAAAACCTGGGACGATTATAAAAACCACGTGAAATCCCTCAGTGAAGAAGAACGCCGCAACATGGAAAACATTGAAAATCTTGTTACCCGCAGGCCAAAGGCTCTCGGATCAATGACAAAGGAAGAACTGACTGCCGATATTCAGGCAAGTATGAATTCCATCAAGGCGGGTCGGATCTATACTGATGAAGAAGTAGATAAAATCCTGAAAGAAGATTTCAGTAAAGCCAGGCTGAATAAAGTTGAATCATAAGCAACCCTGCCCCCATGGAGCAGGATCTTTTTTTATACAAACAGCAACCCCCTGGAGTCATAAACACTCTCATGGGCATTGTTTCCACACCGAATGGCCCGATCCAGGCCCATGATGGTAGCAATGGCCCCGTCTATTTTTTCCGTGGACTTTTCCTTATCTGCCTTGATATTCCCAGCAGGGTCTCTCCGGATGTAGATGTTGTCCATCATCCATCGAAGGACGGGATGCCCTCCATGAGCAATGCGCTGCTCCAGCGTGAGCTTCATAAGCTCCTTGGTGGGAGGGCTCATGTCCTTGAATCCCTGTCCGAAGGGAACCACCGTAAAGCCCATCCCTTCCAGGTTCTGGACCATCTGTACGGCGCCCCATCGGTCAAAGGCAATTTCCTGGATATTGAACCGTTCACCCAGTTTCTCGATGAACTTTTCAATATATCCATAGTGGATGACATTTCCTTCGGTTGTCTGGATGAATCCCTGTTTGGCCCAGATGTCGTACATCACATGGTCCCGCTTTACCCGCAGGGGCAGGGTTTCTTCCGGCAGCCAGAAGTAGGGCAGGATACAGTACTTGTCCTGGTCGTCCAAGGGCGGGAACACCAGCACAAAGGCGGTAATGTCCGTGGTGCTGGAAAGGTCCAGACCGCCGTAGCAGATCCGTCCTTCCAGGTCTTCTTCCCGTACTGGGAAAGCACAGGCATCCCACTTGTCCATAGGCATCCACCGAACAGACTGCTTCACCCATTGGTTCAGCCGCAGCTGACGGAAAACATTCTCTTCGCTGGGTGTCTCTTTGGCCGATTCACAGGCTGCTTTCACTTTGTCGATTCCCACGGTAATCCCAAGAGAAGGGTTGGCCTTCTTCCAGACTTTCGGGTCGGTCCAGTCATCCTGCTCCGCGGCCCCGTAGATGACAGGGTAAAACGTGGGGTCATGCTTCCGCCCTTCCAGGATGTCCATGGCCTTCTGATGGACTTCATAGCAGATGCTGTGGGTATCCGTCCCGGCTGTGGTAATGAGAAAATACAGGGGCTGCATCCGGGCATCCCCGGAGCCTTTGGTCATTACATCAAAAAGCTCTCGGTTGGGCTGGGTATGGAGTTCATCGAACACCACCCCGTGGATATTAAACCCGTGCTTGGAATAGGCTTCTGCTGAAAGGACCTGGTAGAAGCTGTTGGTGGGACGAAACACCATCCGTTTCTGGGAGGACAGAATCTTGACCCGCTTGCTGAGAGCCGGGCACATCCGGACCATATCGGCCGCTACTTCAAAAACGATGGAGGCCTGCTGCCGGTCTGCCGCACAGCCATAGACTTCGGCCCCTTCTTCCCCGTCCCCGCAGCAGAGCAGGAGTGCCACAGCTGCGGCCAGCTCACTTTTCCCCTGCTTCTTGGGGATCTCGATATAGGCTGTGTTGAACTGCCGGTAGCCATTGGGCTTTATGGTACCGAACAGATCCCGGATGATCTGTTCCTGCCAGTCGATGAGCTCGAAGGGATGGCCCGCCCAGGTTCCCTTGGTATGGCACAGGCTCTCAATAAAGGCCACGGCATAATCCGCCAATTCCTTGTTGTAGGTGGACGTTTTGGCCTTAAACTTTGTCGGTTTGTATTTTTTGAGTTTCCGCATGGGTGCTCCCTCCTTTCTTTTTACTGGGTATAAGAAAAGGAGCCCGGAGGCTCCTTGGTTCTTGCTGTCCCCCGTTCCTCAAAGGCTGAAGAGGAAGGCGGGGATTCTTTCGTATTCGTTGCTCATGAATTTCTGGCCGGATCCGTAGATTTCGGTCATCCCTTTCAATTTGCAACCCAGCTGGGTAAATTGCCAGGCTACCTGGACGGCGCTGGACCAGGTGGAGGAAAAAGTGAATTCTTTCACCCCAAATTCCCGGAACACTTTGAGGATCTTTTCCGGTTCCTGGTAGGTTCCGGAAAGGTCCAGGAGGCTGTTGCCGTGCTTTTTCATGTCGCTGTAAAGCCGCATCATGTTCCCGAAGTCTTCCCCTTCTGCCTGGACTTCCTTCACCAGTTCCTGGTAGGCATCCCGGCAGGCCTGCATGGTCTGGGCATCCCCAACCTTTTCTGCTGCATCGAACTTCTTTTCTAGTTCCTCGCTGCGCCCGTAGAATCTTTCGATCATGTCCATCTTGGTCATTGCTTTTTCCTCCTTGTGATTGTGTGCCTTTGCCTTTTGGCATGTACATATATCACTCTAAAAGCAGATAATAGCAAGCAAATTCTGTGTATTTATTCATTTTTTCTGGAACAGGGGCCTTTGCTTGGCCCCTGCCCTTCCCCTGTTTTACCGGAACTCGATGGTCAGCATTCCGTTTCCCATCCACCAGGTGCTTTCTTCATTCGGGTCTTCTAAAAAGGCTTTCTTGGCTTCCCGGATCATTTTGTTCACGTCGGCCTCTCCGTACATTTCACAGGCTTGATTTTCTTGGCGTCCAGGGTAATGATCGTTCTCATGGGTATTTCCTCGCTTTCATGTGCTTTTTGCTTTTGGGGGCTGTCCCCTTTGGCATGTCTATTAATCACTCTAAAGGCACATAATAGCAAGCGAATTCTGTGTATTTATGCAAGTATACAAGAAAGAAGAACAGGGCCTTACGGCCCCTTCCCCTGCCTGTGGCTACCGCCTTCAGGCGGCGTTTCTCCAGGCGGAATTCCCGGTGAGGTGTTTCAGCATGTGGAGCCGGCAGGTCTTGAATTCTTCCCCGATAAGCCCCAGCCGGAGCATCCAGCACCGGAAGGCGTATTTCTCGTTGTCCGTCTCCGTCTTTCTGGCGGAGGCTTTCTTCTGGGTCAGTGCCTGATGGGCCACCGCCAGACAGAACTGGATGTATGCCTTGATTTCCCCGGCGTGGAGGGTGCCGTTGAAAAGCCGGAATTCCACCGTCCCTTTGGTGAAGGTGGCGTGGAGGTTGAGCCCGTGGTACCGGCTGTTGTTGTAATGTTCATCCCGACCAAAGGGTGCCTGGATGTACCAGATGTCGGCAAATTCTGCCATGGTTCGGGGCTGCTTCTTGTTCAGTTCCCAGAGGAAGGTTTCATCTGTCTTCTGGCAGTATCTGGCTTCCCGGAGGGCGTCGATCTGGAGGGCATGGTAGATCATATCTTCCTTGCTGGCCACCAGGTTTACCAGGTTCCGCAGGGTTTTCGGGGTGAACTTCTCGGCTCCCACATGGATGTGAATCCCGCAGGAGGTGTTCACCAGGGCCCCGGCTTTTCTCAGGGTCCGTACCAGTTCCTGCAGCTTCGGGATGTCGTCGTAGGAAAGGATGGGGCTTACCACTTCCGTCCGGTAGTCCCGGGTAGCGCCCTCGATCTGGCCGCCCACCTTTCTCTGAGGTCGGATGCTGGAGTCGCTCATGGCTTTCCATGTCCGTCCTTGGTTATCCAGGGCGGTGTAGGTATCGTAGGCTCCGCCTTCATAGGTGCCCCGTCCTGTTCCGAAGAAACCGGCCGTCAGGTTGGCAGCCTTTTCTCTCGTAATCCCCGTCATTTCCATTTCAATCCCGAAGTGCAGTGTTTTCATCCTTCTCGTCATCCTTTCGCTAGGTTTGTGTGTTCTTTGGCGTGTGTATATATCACTCTAAACGCACAGAATAGCAAGGGATTTTGAGAATAATTATTAATTATTTCGCGTCTTTATTCAGTTTTTGCACCTCATCCACCCCATGGATCACATTAAGGTGGGATCCGTTGTCCCAAACCACCAGGAGGGACCCTATATCATCTACGCCGGTCACCGTGCCTTTCGTACCCAAAGGCGGTGCCTGGGGATCGTCCATCCGGGTAAGGCGTACCCGGGTTCCGGGAGGGTATTCCTGCTGTAGAAATTCCAGCAGCTCTTTATTGGGAAACCGCATCTTTTTTCCCTCCGTTCCGGAAGGCCGCTGACCCACTGAGCTTTTCCAGCAGGATCTTTCGGCAGTCCTTGTATTCCTTCCCGATAAAGCCCAGGCGCAGGAGGAAACACCGGAAGGCGTATTTCTCGTTGGGGACTTCATGTTCTTTGGCCGTGACCCGTTTGGCGTTCTTGGCAAACTGGCACAGGGCCTTCACCAGTCTGGAGTAGGCTTGGACCTTGGCGCCGTCCGCTTCGTGGAACCAGGGGAAGTTGATTTTCCCTTCGCTGCGGATGATGGTCAGGTCATCCGTCCCCAGGGCCTTTTTGAAAAGGCCGGCTTTAGAGGCCACCAGGTTCTGAAGTTTCTCGAAGTCTTCTTCCGTGAAATCGTCCGGAAAGGAAATGGTGAGGGTGTCGACTTTCTCAGGAGTTTCTTCCGGTTCCTGGGCTGTTTCAGGTTCCGTCCCTTCTTCCAGTTCAGCCGTTTCCTGGGAAAGTTCTGGTTCCGGGTTTGCATCCGGTTCTGCCGTTTCCTTTACGGGTTCTTGTTCCGGAGTTTCTTCCGTTGCTGCCTGTTCTGCAGCCGTTTCTTCTGGCTTGAATCCTCTGGCTTCCAGTTCTTTTACCACCTTCTGGAACAGTTCTCCGTCTTCACATTCCATGGCACCGTTTTTCCACACCATAATGCTGCCGATCCGGTAAGCCTTGGTGGGAAGAAAAAGGTACTTTGCCTTTTCTCCCGTAATGGCGCTGATGGCCTGGACCAGTTCTTTTCTCGCTGCACCTTGTCTGTTGTATTCGACCTTCATGATTGGTACCTCCTTAGGGTATTTTGGTACTGTTATTAATCACTCTAAAGGCGAATAATAGCAAGCAAAATGTAGCCCTTTTTGTTCTTTATTTTTCTCCGCCCACAACTTCCTGGTAGGTGTATGTTTTCCCATTTCGCAGGACGGTCACGCTGTCCTGCTCCCCTTCGTGGGAAGCCAGGTACCGCTTCACCGCCACATCCACGAACTTGGGTTCCAGCTCCACCCCATAACAGATCCGGCCCAGCTGGTCGCAGGCCATGAGGGTGGAGGCAGAACCCAGGAACCCGTCCAGCACCACCCCGTTGATCTGGCTGCTCAGCTTGATCAGATAGGCCAGCATGGGCACGGGCTTGCTGGAGGGATGGCCGAAGCCGTCTTCCTTGCTGTTCTTGATCCCGTCAAACTCAAAGACCGCTTTCTGCTTCTGGTCCCCGTACCAGTTGTGCTTCCCGTCTTTCCGCCACCCGAAGATAATGGGCTCCATGTTGAACTTCCAGTCGGTGCGCATAAAGGGGGCCTTGGGCTTCTTCCAGATCAGGCCAGCGCCTACTTTGAATCCCGCATCTTCAAAAGCATCGTAAAAGACCCGGGCCTTCATGGTGGCGTAGAACACGTAGATGGAGGCATCGGCTGCCACGGCATCATGGAAGCAGGCGAATGCCTTCTTCAGGAACTCGTACCCTTCCTGGTCGTTCAGGTCATCATTCTTGATCTTCCCGGAGGTGCTTCGAAGGTTGACCAGGTACGGGGGATCCGTCAGCACCAGGTTGGGTTTCACCCCGTCCATGAGCTGAGCATAGGTTTCTGGCTTGGTGGAATCCCCGCACAGGACCCGGTGCTTTCCCAGCTGCCAGAGGTCCCCGTCTTTGGAGAACACCGGCTTCTGGAGTTCTTCTTCCACGTTGAAGTCGTCTTCTTTGGCTTCCGTTTCTTCATCGAAGATATGGGCAATTTCGTCATCGCTGAAGCCTGTGAGGCTGATATCGAAATCGGCACCCTGGAGGGACTCGATTTCCACCCGCAGCATTTCCTCGTCCCAACCGGCATCCAGGGCCATCCGGTTGTCGGCCAGGATATAGGCTTTCTTCTGGGCCTCGGTGAGGTAGTCCACTAGGACGCAGGGCACTTCCCGTATGCCTTCCTCCCGGGCTGCCATCACCCGGCCGTGGCCGGCGATGATGTTTTTGTCCCTGTCGATGATCACCGGGTTGATGAACCCGAATTCCCGCAGGCTGGCCCGGAGCTTGTTGATCTGCTCCGGGGAATGGGTCCGGGCATTATTCACATAGGGGATCAGCTCATCGATGGGGATGAGCTTCATCTCTTTGGTTGTTTTTTCCATACTTTCCTCCCTGTCATACCTTCCGCGACCGCAGCAGCCGTTCCATCACGTCATCCTGGGGCGTGTTGCCGGCAAACTCCACGGAGCAGTTTTCCTTCACCACCTGGTAGATCTGATACCAGATCTGGTTCACCTGCTTCATGTAGT
>ENA-OQIN01000132-OQIN01000132.1-human-gut-metagenome-genome-assembly--contig:-NODE-132-length-84435-cov-10.369888_pt1 | contig 84435 bp, 66 predicted proteins | sample MGYA00242581_ERZ504746 | MGnify/ENA primary metagenome ERZ504746 (study PRJEB26092, sample SAMD00036436) | human gut metagenome | host: Homo sapiens | study: EMG produced TPA metagenomics assembly of...
TCCGCATGCGTTTTGGCGTAGGTGGTCTGACCAAGCCAATGTGCGACCTGCTGATCAACAACCAGGTAGACTGCCTGCTTGATACTCAGGACTTTGACCTGGCAGCAGTAGAGTCTGTAAAGAACTTAAAACATTTCCGTATCTCTGCAGGTGAGTACGCAGACCCATTTAACAAGGGTGCTGTTGTAAATAAGCTGGATTTCGTAATCTTGGCTGCACTGGAAGTAGACGTAAACTTTAACTGTAACGTAGTTGTAGGTTCTGACGGTGTCATTACCGGTGCACAGGGCGGACATCCTGATACAGCAGCAGGAGCTAAGTGTACTATCGTTATCGCTCCACTGCTTCAGGGAAGAATTCCTGCGATCTGCAGCGAGGTAACCACAGTAACCACTCCTGGAGAGAGCATTGACGTAGTTATCACGGATTACGGTATTGCTATCAACCCAAGAAGACAGGATATGATCGAGGCAATGAAGGGCGTAGACCTGCCATTTAAGACCATTGAAGAACTGCGTGACATTGCATATTCTATCGTAGGCGAGCCGGAGAAGGTTCAGTTTGGAGACAGAGTTGTAGGTATCATCGAAGCCCGCGATGGCACGATCATGGACGTTGTACGCCAGATTAAGCCATATGAGTTTGCTTAGTCAGCAACGAACAAACCGCCTGCGTAAGCAGGCAGTGGAGCGCGTAAGCGCGGGTTTGTGAGTCTGAGAAGTTTGTGAGTCTGCAAAATTTATAAATCTACAAAACAAGGCCCATGCAGGCTGCCGGTACGGTAGCGGCATGGGCCTTTTCCATTTGAAAATTTCAAACCATGAGAATTTATCTCATCTCATTCAAAATATCTAGATCCGACACAGGTTTGATCATATAGTTATCAATGATATTCTTCTCTTTCGCCTCTGCCAGTTCCCGGTCTACCTGGTTGGCCATGATCAGGCGGAGCATTCCATTATATCTTCCCTTAACAGACATACAGAAATCTACAGCGGAATTCCCATCAATGAACTGTTCTACAGCAAGAGCATCAAAGCGGTCTGTTTTTAATTTTTCTGTCGCTTCTTTAAAGTTCATCACGCAGGTGACTTTTATATCCCGTTTTGAGAAGTTGCGTTCTAAGAGACGGAGTACCTTAGGATTATCATCCACGATCAGCAATGAGATTTTTTCTCCTAATTGATCTGAGAGATTTTTTCTCACACTATCCAGCGTATCCTGGACAGACGGGGCAAAGCTGCTGTTTCCATCTGGTACAGATGCAGGAAAGTACAGATGGAATACAGAACCGACGCCAGGTGCGCTTTCCGCATTTACCACGCCTCTGTGAGAAGTGACGATCTGTTCTGTAAGGGCCAGCCCAAGTCCTGTTCCTTTTCCACCTTTTTTAGTAGTAAAGAAAGGATCAAAGATCTGCTTTAATACATCCGGACTCATACCGCAGCCATTGTCCCGTATATCAATGCGCACATACTGATCCCAGGCATTTTCATTTCCAATAGGAAGATCCGGATCCAGATCCTTTTTATCTAACAGAATGGCAGATACCTCAATCTCACCGGTTTCATGTCCAATGGCATGGATGGCATTGACGCCAATATTTAAGATCACCTGATTTAACTGGGTCTCGTTTCCTACGATGGTAACACCTGGAAGGTTAATATTTTCTTTCAGTTCAATATTATCCGGACATACGGAGCGGACCATTTTCAAAGCACGTTTAAATACCCGGTCAGCGTCTAAAGTCTTAAAGGCAGTTTCCATATTTTTGCGGCTGAGAGAAGAAATCTGCTGTATGATCTCCTTGGCTTTTACAGAAGCATCATAAATTTCTTTGGCACTGTCATAGTTGTCGGAGCCTTCCGGAAGATCCATCATGAGAAATTCCGCATAGCCCATGATGGGTGTCAGCAGGTTATTAAATTCATGGGCAATACCGCCGGTCATGGTTCCCATGATCTGTAAACGCTGCTGGTGGGCAATGGTTTCCTCACTTTGGTGCATTCGCTCTAAGATCCCGTTTAATTCTGTTAAATAAGAGATCTGCTGACGGTCCTTTCTGCTCTTTAACATCAGATGGAAAATATAGGAAGCAGCAGCAAGAATGGTAAAAAGAACACCTGTAAATACAAAAAGCAGTTTTAAGGCGCCTTTTTCCAAAGGTACATACATATCACTCTGGTCCATAACAGCGCTGACAATGATAAAATCATCCCCAATATAGGCAGGGGTATAGGCGCTGACTTTCTCCACTCCCGGGGCACCTGGTTTGGTCCACCAGTAGGAATAATATTCATCCACAGCCGTCAGTCCCTGTTTTTGCCGGTCGATCATATTGCTGAGACTGGTGAGATTTTTTCCGGGAAACATTTTTTCACGTCCGTTTATTACATCAATTCCCCATTGCTCCAGCTGTGGATGCATCAGTACGATGCCATTGTGGTCTTTTAATATGAAATAACCGTTGGTTCCTACATTTAAGGGGCGTATGGTCTTATTGTAATAGGCCATGCCATTTAAGATCATGGAAATGGTTTCTCCGGTGTCGGTTTCGTAGTGGAGCATAAGATAGTGACTTTCATTTCCAATCTTTACCAGTCTGAAACACATCTGATCATCGATTTTTGACTCAGAAAGTATCTCTTCCGGCTCATTGTCTGTACCGGATGTCAGGATGGTTTCTCCTTTTTTCTTGATGATAACATCCTGGACTACAGGACCATGCTCTTTTACATAAGTATCCCAGAGCGTTTCCCGTTCCTGTTCGTTTAAAGTATGGCTGCAGCTCCACATGCTTCTTATGTCAGATGCATATTCGCTGATGGTTTCTTCCAGACGTCCGGAAAGGCTTTCCACTGCTAAAAGCATCTGATCTTTCTGATTGCGCACAGCGGAGTTGCGGTATTCTTTCCAGATCCCGTTGCCGACGCATAAAAGTGCCAGGATAGCAGCAGCTAAAAATGCCGCAACCAGATAGAAGCGGCTGTTTTTCTTTAATGAGTCCATAGACAGGAAACGATTTTCTTTGCAGTTTTCATTCTTTTCCATATAAGCGATCATGTCCTTTCAGGTTGACTTGCTTCTTTGGTAATATTATAATGAATTTAATGCATATATGCAAAAGTTTTATGATAATTCCACGAAATCACACAAGAATAGGAAAAGAAACATGGCAGATAAAGTACTGATCGTTGATGACGACATTTCTATTTGTAAATTACTGGAAAAAGTAATGCACAGCAATGAACTTGATACAGAAGTGGCAGGAAGCGGAAAAGAAGCCCTGGAGCTGTTAAAACACCACACATATGATGTGATCCTTATGGATATCATGCTGGGAGATATGGAAGGTTTTGATGTGATCAAAGAACTTCGTGCAAGCGGGATCCAGACACCGGTGATGATCGTCAGCGGGCGAAATGAGGATTATGACTCTTTATATGGTCTTTCTATTGGAGCTGATGACTATATTACAAAGCCTTTCAGACCGTTGGTCCTTGGGGCAAAGGTAAAGGCTTTGATCCGCCGTACCAAAAATATGGGAAATCATTCCGATACCATTCAGTGCGGTCCTTTCACCTACGAAAGTTCTACCATGCGTTTTTATAAAGATGGGGAAGAATTGATCTTATCTTCTAAAGAAAGCGCGCTGCTTTTATTATTTATTAAGCATCCGGGCCAAGTATATACAAAAGACATGATCTACGAGCAGGTATGGGGAACCACCATCGCCATTGATGACAATGCCATTATGGTCTATATCAACCGTCTGCGCAGCAAGATCGAAAAAGACAGGCAGAAACCAGAGCATATTATTACGGTACGCGGGATGGGATATCGGTTCCTCCCGTAAATGTACGAAGATTAATACAAACCTTAACAAATTGTAAGATAAATCCCTTATACCTGTAAGATTGCCTCGATATACTCATTTACAGATAGAAACATGACATAAAAATGTAAAGGAGAGAAAGAGTATGTCAGAGGTTGTAGTAGGTCTTCTTGGTTTTGCCTGTATCGTTGCTATCGTTGTAACACTTTTTAAGAGCAAAACCCTTCCCAGCATCGCATTTATCATCTTCCCGATGATCCTGGGAGCAATTCTTGTATTTGGCGGTTACTATTCATGGGAAAACATTGGTAAGCTGATCAAAAGCGGTTTTTCCAGCACAGGTCCAACAGCGGCACTGTTCGTATTCAGCGTTCTGTACTTCGGTATCATGACCGATGCAGGAATGTTTGATGTAATTATCGGAAAGTTAATGCTGTTAGTTAAGGACAATGTCATTGGCGTCTGTGTCATGACCTGTATCATTGCCCTGATCGGGCATCTGGATGGCGGCGGCGCTTCCACTTTCTGTATCGTAGTTCCGGCTATGCTTCCTGTTTACAAGAAGATGCATATGCGTCCGGCAACATTACTTCGTATTGCAGTTATTTCCATGGGTGTTTTAAACCTGATGCCATGGGCTGGTCCTACTATGAGAGCAGCAACCGTTCTTGGTATTGAGGCAGGTTCCTTATGGCAGACTCTTTTACCGATCCAGGCATGTGGTATCGTACTGGCACTGGTTGTTGCAGTATTAAACGGTATCATTGAGCAGAAGAGAGGCGCTGGTTTAAATGGTAAGCTGGCGAAAGAAGCAGCTCATCTGAGCGTAGAAGAAGTAGCTGCAGCTGATGCGGAAAATAAAGATCTGGCTCGTCCAAAACTGTTTGTATTCAACGTTATTTTAACCATTGCAGTTATCGCACTGTTAATTAAAGACATATTTCCAAGCTATGTTCCTTTCATGCTGGGTGTTGCAATTGCAATTCTGGTAAACTACCCAGGCGCAAAGATGCAGAAAAAGATCATCAACCTTCATGCAGGTCCGGCTCTGATGATGTGCTCTACCTTAATGGGTGCAGCTGTATTAATGGGTATCCTGGTTAAGGACATTGAAGGTGTAAACAGTGTTATCACCTGTATGTCAAACCTGATCAGCAGCATTTTACCGGCAGCACTTGGACAGCATCTGCCATTAGTAATTGGTATCTTAAGTGTACCGTTAGCACTGGCTTTCGATACAGACAGCTACTTCTACGGAATGCTTCCTGTTATGATCGGAATTGGCGAAGGATTTGGCGTTGGAGCAATGCCGATCGCAGTTGCCATGGTTGTATGCCGTAACTGTGCAACCTTTATCAGCCCAATGGTACCTGCAACTTTATTAGGTGTAGGTCTGGCAGATGTAGATATCAAAGACCATATTAAATTCAGCTTCCTGTGGGTATGGGGCTTCAGTATCATCTGTATGCTTATTGGAGCAATTGTAGGAATTATTCCATTATAATCCTATAACAGATCATTACATAAAATCAGATAGATAAATTTAAAATTCAAATCCTCCCCCATAAAGGAGCTGCTGCAGGCGTATCGTTGCGGCAGCTCCTTTGTTTATAATGCATATCAGGAACGCACTGGTGGTCTGTTTGCATATTTTAAATGTATTGACTTTCCGTTCAAATCTGCCTAATATTAAAACCAGGTCAGATTTCACGAAGAGATCGTGAAATAGCAAGGAGATAAAGGATTATGACAAAAGATCTGACAACTGGAAAGATCATGCCTATTCTGGTGAAATTTACCATTCCACTGGTTTTGGGAAATCTGTTCCAGCTGACGTACAATGCAGTAGACAGCATTATTGTAGGACATTTTGTAGGAAAAGAGGCACTGGCAGCGGTTGGTATCTGCAACCCGATCACAACACTTATGATCTTATTCTTAAATGGTCTGTGCATGGGAGCTGCTATTTTAATGGGAATGCAGTATGGAGCCAAAGACTATGATACCCTGCACCGCCAGATCAGCACCACCATGCTTTCAGGAGTGGTCTTTTCTGTTACATTGACTGTGCTCTGTGTTATTTTTGCAGTGCCTATGTTAAAACTGATCCAGGTAGATCCGTCTATTATGGATCTGACAGCAGAATACCTGCGGATCATATTCTGGGGATTGATGTTTACATTTTTATATAACTTCTTTTCCAGTACCTTAAGGGCATTGGGAGACAGTAATTCCCCGCTGTATTTCCTGATCATCAGTGCCGTGTTAAATGTATTTGGCGATCTGTTTTTCGTTATCGTTTTAAAGGATGGAAGCAGGGGCTGTGCTATTTCCACGGTATTAAGTGAAGCTTTATGCAGCCTGTTTTGTGTGATCTATATCCAGAAAAAAGTGCCTCTTCTGCGTCTTGGAAAAAAATGGCTGGTATTTGACAGCCGTCTTTTAAAGAAGACCATTGCCTTTGGCTGGGCATCTGCCATGCAGCAGGCAACTGTGCAGCTTGGAAAGATCGGTATCCAGGCGATCGTAAATACCATGGGCGTATCTGTTTCAGCCGCATTTGCGGTTGTCAACCGTATTGACGATTTTGCTTATACACCGGAGCAGAACATTGCTCATGCCATGACTGCCCTTATGGCCCAGAATAAGGGGGCAGGAAAAATCGACCGTATGAAAGAGGGGTTCCGCTGCGGCATCATACTGGAGACCATTTACGGTATCCTGATCTTTATCATCTGTTTTGCGCTTGCAAGACCTCTTATGATGATGTTTGTAAAAGATGAAGAGGTTATTGGACATGGTGTAACTTATCTGCACCTGATTTCTGTAATGTACCTGCTTCCGGCTCTTACCAATGGTATCCAGGGATTTTTCCGTGGCATCGGAGATCTGAAGATCACATTAATAAGCAGCTTTATCAACATGGCGCTGCGTGTTCTGGCAGCTGCGCCTTTAGTATTTATATGGAAAATGGGAATCGAAGCACTGCCATATTCCTATCTGGCTGGCTGGATCGGAATGCTGGTTGCAGAAACACCATTACTTTTAAAGACTTATAAGACCTGGGGAAAGAAAGCTGGGCAGTAGAGCTGGGCAGTCCTGCAGGAATGCAGATTATATGAAGGGAGAGAAAATTCGTGTTAGAAGGAAGACCATTAAAGGGATATGACCTGGAGCGTTTGAAAGAATTTTTAAAGTCCATGGACCTGGATTATGATATGGGGATCGAGTACAGTATCTGTCTGGAAGATGAGGATTACCGCATCATTGCAGCTGGTTCTGTAGAGGAAAATGTATTAAAATGTATTGCCATTTCTCCGGATCATCAGGGAGAAGGGCTGTCCGGCACTATTATTTCCCACCTGACCCAGTATGAGTTTGAAAAGGGCAGAAGTCATTTATTAATGTATACAAAACCGAAAAACCAGGCTATGTTTGAGGACCTGGGTTTTTATACCATTTTAAAGACAGACCGGGTTTTGTTTATGGAAAATAAAAAGACAGGTTTTACAGATTTTATGGAAAAAGTAAAGGCAGAAAGTCCGGAGGATGCCTTAAAAGAAGGAAAAGTCATTGGTGCGATCGTAGCAAATTGCAATCCATTTACACTGGGACACCGCTATCTTATAGAAACTGCTTTAAAACAGTGTGATTATCTCCATCTGTTCGTGCTTTCTGATAAGCGTACCTTTTACAGTGCCTCTGAGCGTTATGAAATGGTGAAAGAAGGTGTAAAGGATCTGGACCGGGTGATCTTACATCAGACTTCTGATTATATTATTTCTGCAGCTACCTTTCCAACCTACTTTATGAAGGAAAAAACAGAGGCAGGAAAGGCAAACTGCCGCCTTGATCTGGAATTATTTGGAAAAAGGATCGCACCAGAACTGCATATTACAAAGCGTTTTGTAGGAACTGAGCCAAACTGTGCTGTCACTGACTGTTACAATGTGACTATGAAAGAGGTCCTTCCGGGATTGGGAATTGAAGTAACAGAGATTCAAAGAAAAGAACAGGAAGGAACCGCTATCAGCGCTTCCAGGGTGCGTCAGGCAGTAAAAGAAGGCAAAACAGAAGAGATCCGGGGCCTGGTACCGGAAAGTACCTGGAAGCATATAGCAGGAGAGAGATCATGACAAAAGAAGAACGGACCCTTGTTATCATAGACCGTCTGAAAAAAGAATATCCCGATGCAGGCTGCACCTTAGACTACAATCAGGCCTGGAAGCTGCTTGTCAGCGTCCGTTTAGCAGCCCAGTGTACAGACGCCAGAGTCAATATCGTAGTGGAAGACCTGTATAAAAAGTTTCCAGATGTAAATTCCCTGGCAGATGCACCGGTGGAAGAGATTGAAGCTATTGTAAAGCCATGTGGCCTGGGACACAGCAAGGCAAGGGATATCAAAGCCTGTATGACCCGGTTAAAAGAAGATTATAACGGGAATGTTCCTGATGATTTTAACGCTCTTTTAAAGCTGCCGGGAGTAGGCAGAAAAAGCGCCAATCTGATCATGGGAGATGTGTTTGGAAAACCTGCCATTGTAACAGATACCCATTGTATCCGTCTGGTAAACCGTATGGGATTGGTAGATGGCATCAAAGAGCCGAAAAAGGTGGAAATGGCCCTTTGGAAGTTAGTTCCGCCGGAAGAAGGAAGCGACTTCTGCCATCGTCTTGTGTACCATGGAAGAGCCGTGTGCAGCGCAAGGACGAAGCCGGACTGTGAACATTGCTGCGTAAAGGACGTGTGTGTTACTGCGTGTGGGGTAGGCACTTTTGGAACCGAAAGTGCCGTACGATAAAGTAATGGTTGTGAGAATTTGCCGTATTTAAATGCGGAGCCACGGCAAATTCTGTTGCTGGTCATGCAACGCATGAACAGTAACACGTGTGTGAAAAAGTGGGCGTAGAAGGCTGAAAAATGCCCTGTTAAGAAGCAATAAAAAATACGCTAAAAAGCTGTTAATACAATTTAATAAAAAGACAAAATAGTCTTGTAGAAGGCAAAAATTGTCCAGAGAAATCCCTCTCTTTTTTTATTATACTTAGTGCATAAGTTCCAAGAAGATTGATGCCGGGAAAGCTGCTGTTGGCAGATATGACAGGTAAATGATCTGAGATGAGAACAAAATCCAGTATAAAAAAGAGAGGGATATTTTTATGAAAGGGATCATGAAAAAAGCGGTTTTCCTTGCAGCTGCCGGTATGACGGCGCTGGCGCTTTCCGGATGTTCAGCGGGCAGTGGCGGAAAGCGGATCGTGCGTATTTCCCATGCGCAGTCTGAAACACATCCGGAGCACCTGGGGCTTTTAGCATTTAAGGAATATGTGGAAGAACGACTGGGAGATAAATACGAGGTACAGATCTTTCCAAATGAATTGTTAGGATCAGCACAGAAAGCCATTGAGCTGACACAGACAGGTGCCATTGATTTCGTTGTGGCAGGTACTGCCAATCTGGAAACTTTTGCCAGTGTATACGAGATCTTCAGTATGCCGTATCTGTTTGACTCCGAAGAGGTTTACAAGTCCGTAATGGAAGACTCCGATTACATGGAAAATGTATACGAGTCCACAGACGAGGCAGGTTTCCGTGTGGTTACCTGGTACAATGCAGGAACCAGAAACTTTTATGCGAAAACACCTATTAATACACCGGATGATCTGAAAGGCAAAAAGATCCGTGTACAGCAGAGTCCTGCCAGCGTTGCCATGGCAAATGCTTTTGGTGCAGCAGCAGCTCCCATGGGCTTTGGTGAGGTTTATACAGCCATTCAGCAAGGCGTGATCGACGGAGCAGAGAACAACGAGCTGGCGCTGACCAACAATAAGCACGGCGAAGTTGCAAAATATTATACATACAACAAACATCAGATGGTGCCGGATATGCTGGTTGCAAACCTGAAATTCTTAAACAGCTTAAGCCCGGAAGAATATCAGGTATTTAAAGAGGCAGCCCAAAAGTCCACAGAAGTAGAGCTGGAAGAGTGGGATAAGAGCATTGATGAGGCAAAAAAGATCGCAACTGATGATATGGGAGTGGAATTTATCGATGTGGATGTCAATGCATTTAAACAGAAGGTACTTCCTCTCCACGAAAAGATGTTAAATGAAAATCCAAAGATCCGTGATCTTTATGAACATATCCAGGAAGCAAATGAGGCAGCGGCCGGAAAGGAAGGCAAGTAATGGAAAATATGCGAAAAGTAAGAAAAACCATGATGAAAGTGCTGGGCTATCTGATCATTTTCCTGTTTATGATGATGACAGCAGTGGGAAGCTACCAGATCATCACAAGATATTTCTTTAACCGGCCAAGTACAGTATCAGAAGAGCTGCTGACCTATTCCTTTACCTGGATGTCCCTTCTGGCGTCTGCCTATGTTTTCGGCAAGAGAGACCATATGAGAATGGGATTTATGGCAGATAAACTGACCGGAAATTTCAGAAAATATCTGGAGATCATCATTGATCTGTTATCCTTTAGCTTTGCGGCAGTTGTTATGGTATACGGCGGCTGTTCTATTACAAAACTGACTATGATCCAGACTACAGCATCTTTGCGTGTGCCAATGGGGTATATATACGTGATGGTGCCTGTAAGCGGTATCCTTATTATGATTTTTGCGGCTATGAACGCAGTGGAAATGTTCCATCATGAGTTCAAAGAAGCCGGGGAGGTGAGAGTATGACAATCGCAGGACTTTGCGGACTGATTATATTTGTGTTGCTGGCGGTCATGCTGATTGCAGGCGTACCTATTGCTGTCGCATTAGCTGTTTCTTCTATTTGCGCGATCTTGCCGGTTTTAAATATGGGTGCAAGCGTACTGACCGGCGCCCAGAGAATTTTCTCCGGTATCTCCGTATTCAGCCTTCTTGCCATTCCTTTCTTTATCCTGGCAGGAAACCTGATGAATAAGGGCGGTATCGCTATCCGTCTTATCAATTTTGCAAAGCTTTTTACAGGCAATATCCCAGGTGCATTAGCCCACACCAATGCAGTGGCAAATATGCTGTTCGGTGCCATTTCCGGTTCCGGTACAGCGGCAGCTTCTGCTATGGGTTCCATTATTGGACCTATTGAAGAGGAAGAAGGTTATGACCGTGATTTCTCTGCAGCAGCCAACATTGCAACTGCTCCTACAGGACTTTTAATTCCTCCAAGTAATGTTATGATCACATTTTCCCTGGTCAGTGGAGGAACCTCTGTAGCAGCTCTTTTCATGGCAGGTTATATCCCGGGTATCCTCTGGGGCCTTGCTTGTATGGTAGTTATCTACGTTTTCGCAAAGAAAAAAGGCTATCGCAGCACAAAGAAATATACTGCTTCTGAAAAGATCAAAGTATTTTTCCAGGCGATCCCATGCCTGTTTATGATCATCGTTGTTATCGGCGGCATTATCTCCGGTATATTTACTGCTACAGAAGGAAGTGTAGTTGCAGTTGTATACAGCATGGTACTGGCAATTTTCTTCTACAAATCCATTAAGCCTTCTGAACTGCCAAAGATCTTCCTTGACAGTGCGGAAATGACGGGTATCATCATTTTCCTGATCGGCGTATCCAGTATTATGAGCTGGGTCATGGCATTTACAGGTATCCCAACTGCAGTAAGTACTGCTATGCTTGGTATCAGCAATAACCGTTACGTGATCCTGTTTATTATCAATATCCTGCTGCTGATCGTAGGTACTTTTATGGACATGACACCGGCGTGCCTGATCTTTACCCCGATCTTTTTGCCGATCTGTCAGGCACTGGGAATGAACACCATTCATTTCGGTATCATGATGATCTTTAACCTGTGTATCGGAACCATTACACCGCCAGTTGGAACTACACTGTTTGTAGGTGTAAAAGTAGGAAAAACAAGGATCGAGCAGGTGATCCAGCCATTGCTTTATTACTTTGGAGCCATCTTTATTGTACTGTTGTTAGTTTCCTACATTCCAGCGCTGTCACTTTGGCTGCCGGGACTGCTGGGATATGTATAAAAAATAGGAGATCTGCCTGCTGAGGCAGGTGGAAAGGTGCAGCAGAACAGGCAAGGCGCATAAGACCCCGGAAATTTTATACCCCGGGGTCTTTTTTTGTTGCCAACTTTTTTTGCATATAGTATAATTTCTGATGATACCAGGGGACAAAGTTTGGAAGACCGACGCAAGCTTGCTTGCAGGAGGACTTGCAAAATTGGGACCCGCCAAAAACATGAGTAAGAAGCCATTTTTGTTAAAAAATGAGCGGATTACGAATGTTTTCTAGGATTGCGGGAGCACACAGTGCGGAGCAATCCGGTATCATCAAAAAGACCGAATTACAGGGGACGCAAGGCATTTAGCAATATGCAGTGGCCCTGGTGACAGAAAGGAAGAACGAACATGACAATCAGGATCGGTATTTTAGGTTATGGTAATCTGGGAAAAGGAGTAGAGTGTGCCATTAAGCACAATCCAGATATGGAACTGAAGGCAGTATTTACAAGAAGAGATCCTTCCACCCTTTCCATTCTTACAGAAGGCGCAAAAGTTTATTCAGTGAATGACGCACCTGCAATGAAAGATGAGATCGATGTTCTGATCATCTGCGGCGGCAGCGCTACAGATCTTCCAAAACAGACTCCAGAAATGGCAAAATATTTCAATGTAATTGACAGCTTTGATACACACGCAAGAATTCCGGAACATTTTGAGGCAGTAGATAAGGCAGCAAAGGAAAGCGGCCATATCGGACTGATCTCCGTAGGCTGGGATCCAGGCATGTTCTCCTTAAACCGTCTGTATGCAAATGCTATCCTTCCAGGCGGAAAAGATTATACATTCTGGGGCAAGGGCGTAAGCCAGGGACATTCTGACGCCATCAGACGGATCGCAGGCGTTAAGGATGCAAGACAGTATACCATTCCGGTAGAAAGTGCCTTAGAGGCAGTAAGAAGCGGCAGTGAGCCGGAACTGACTACCAGACAGAAACATACCAGAGAGTGCTTTGTAGTGGCAGAAGAAGGCGCAGATCTTAAGAAGATCGAAGAAGAGATCGTTACCATGCCAAACTACTTTGCCGATTATGATACTACTGTACACTTCATCAGCGAAGAGGAGCTGTTAAGAGACCATGCAGGTATCCCACATGGCGGCTTCGTGATCCGTACAGGAAAGACCGGCTGGAACAATGAAAATTCTCATGTAATTGAATACAGCTTAAAACTTGACTCCAACCCTGAATTTACTTCTTCTGTACTGGCTGCTTATGCAAGAGCTGCATACCGTTTAAGAAAAGAAGGACAGACTGGATGCAAGACTGTATTTGATATTGCACCAGCTTATCTGGCAGCAGAAGACGGAGCATATTTAAGAAAGCACATGCTGTAGGAGAAATACTATGACTTATGTTCAGAGAACCATCTGCCCTTATGACTGTCCCACATCCTGTGGACTGTTAGCAGAAACCGACGGAAAGAAGATCTTACGTGTCAAAGGTGATAAGACCCACCCAGCCAATAAAGGTCTGATCTGTGGGAAGATGCAGCATTATGAGGAGTCCATAAACAGTGAAAAAAGGATCCTTACACCTCTTCGCCGTACCGGCAAAAAAGGCAGCGGGCAGTTTATGCCCATTACCTGGGAGGAAGCAGGAGATGAGATCGCAGAGCGTTTTCTGAACATATGCAGGGAGGATGGCCCCCAGGCTATCCTTCCCGCTGTCTACTCGGGAGTCATGGGCCAGATCCAGAGAAAGTGCGGGGAAGCATTTTTTAACCGTTTAGGTGCCTGTTCCCTGGTACTGACTCTCTGTGCATCTGCTAAAGGTGCCGGTTACAGTGCCGTTGCCGGAAAAACCGGCTGTCTGGATCCGAGAGAGCTGGAAAACAGCGATTTCTTTCTCATCTGGGGCAGCAATATCATGGCTACCAGGCTGCAGATCTTACCTCTTCTTGCCAGAAAACGGAAAGAAGGAAAACAGGTGATCCTGATCGAAGCCTGTGGCAGAGACAGTGCCTCTCTCTGCGACAAAGCGGTCTATATCCGTCCTGGAACAGACGGGGCTTTAGCTCTTGCCATGATGCATGTTCTCTGGCGGGAGCATTTAGAAGATGAGGATTTCTTAAGGAACCAGGCGGATGGTTATGAGCAGTTTTTACCGGAGATCCGGAAAGCTACGCCTGAATGGGCACAGAACATTACGGGGATCCCTGCTGAGGTGATCGAAGAACTGGCGCTTGTTTACGGAAAAGCAAAAGCGCCTGCTATTGTACTGGGAAGCGGTCTTTCCCGTTACGGAAACGGTGGAATGACCGTGCGGCTGATCACTATCCTTTCTGCTTTTACAGGAGCCTGGAAGCGGCCAGGCGGTGGCATCTGCGGATGCGACCACAATCTGGGTGATTTTGTTGATACAAAACAGATTACAAGACCGGATCTCAGAAAAGAACCGGCACGGATCGTAAATATCAACCAGCTTTCATCTGCTTTAAATGCAGAAGGAAAAGATAAGATAAGGGCTTTTTATGTATATGCAGGAAATCCGGTGAATTCTGTATGCAACCAGACGGGGCTTTTAAAGGGAGTTGCGAGGGAAGACCTGTTTACAGTGGTTCATGAGCGGTTTATGACAGATACAGCTCTTTATGCGGACATTATCTTACCGGCCACTTTTTCTGTGGAGCAGACAGACTGCTTTAAGCCATACGGATATGGTACTTTTGCAGTGGCTAATAAAATCATTGATCCGCCGGGACAGTGTAAGAGCAACTGGGATACCTTCTGTTTTCTGGCCGGGAAGTTGGGATTTGAGGAAGATTACTTTAAACAGACAGCAGAAGATGCCCTGGAGGATCTGCTTTCCCATCCCGGAAAGGATCTGGCGCGGCTGTCAGAAGAACAGTGGCAGTTTTTAAGAGAAGGCGGCACGATTTCTGCAGATTTTGCGGATCACTGTGATTTTAAAACACCTTCCGGGAAGTTTATGATCGTAAATAAGTCGTTGAAGGATCCTGTTCCCCACTATATACCGTGTTACGACGGTACATATCCATTCCATCTGATCTCAGTGCCTGACAGTCATACCTTAAATTCTATTTTTTTGGAGCGTGACAGTCTGGTGGAAAACAGAGGCCCCATGTCCCTGTTGCTCCATCCACAGGACGGAGCAGAACTGGGGATCCAGGATGGAGATCCGGTTACAGCCTGGAATGACCTGGCAGAGGTAGAATTTAAGGCTGTGTTTACAGATCAGATCGCCAGAAAAACAGCAGCAGCATCCGGCGTGTACAGCTCCTCTATTACCGGGCAGCGTTTTCAGGTAAATGCCTTAAATCATGAACGCCTGTCTGATATAGGTGAAGCTACGACACTGAATGATAACACCATTAACATAAAAAGGAGTACCTTTTGAAACAGTATTTTGTACCATTTAAAGAATTACGTTCCCTGACAAGAGGAGAAAAATTTGCAGTATTGTCCCTGATCCCGTTATATTTCATTGTCATTGGCCTGTTTCTTCAGCCAATCAACGAGATCATTCCGGGAATTATACGGATCGTGCGGGAGCCGGACGTACTGATCACAGACTATTTTGCAGTAGGAGGAATTGGAGCTGCCCTGATCAATGCGGGGCTTACAACTCTGCTCAGCATTGCCCTTCTCTATTTTTCGGGAAAGGAGATGGACGGTCATACCATTACTTCCAGCTGTCTGATGTTCGGATTTTCTCTTTTTGGAAAGAACATTGTCAACATCTGGGCCATTATGGCAGGTGTTGTTTTGTATGCGAAATATCATGGTACTTCTTTAAAACGTTATCTGTATGTAGGTCTGTACGGCACCAGTCTTTCCCCTATTATGACACAGATGATGCATATCGGAAAATTTCCTGCGCCGGTCTGTCTTATGCTGTCACTGCTTTTGGGACTGGCTATAGGCTTTGTGCTGCCGCCTTTGTGTACCCATGTGCACTACGCCCATCAGGGATATTCCCTGTATAACGTAGGATTTGGCGCAGGTATTATTGCAACGGTAGTAGTATCTCTTGCTAAATCTTTCGGGATCAAAGTAGAATCCCGCCTGATCTGGTCTGTTGGAAATAATACCCTGTTTGCTGTTTTACTTATGTCTTTATTTGGCTGTATGATCGCATCAGCAGTGGCAGTGCGGGGAAAGACGATCCTGGAGTCTTATAGACGTATCCTGAAAACATCAGGGATTGGTGGAACCGATTATCTGAAAGATGAAGGCGGAGCTACTACTGTATTTAATATGGGTGTCAATGGCCTGTTTGCCACTCTGTTCGTTCTGGCAGTAAAAGGGGATCTGAACGGTCCTACGATCTGTGGTATTTTTACGATCGTTGGTTTCAGCTCCACAGGAAAGCATTTAAGAAATATCGCCCCTATCATGTTTGGGGTCTATCTTGCAAGCTTTACCAAAACATGGGCGATTAACCAGCCATCCCCTATCCTTGCGCTGTTATTTTCCACTACACTGGCGCCTGTAGCAGGAAGGTTTGGCCCGGTGGCAGGCATTATTGCAGGTTATCTTCATTCTTCCGTTGCTTTAAACGTAGGAATTGTATACGGAGGCATGAATTTGTATAACAATGGTTTTGCCGGCGGTATTGTTGCAATCTTTTTAGTACCTGTGGTACAGTCAATCAGTGACAGAAGAGCAAGAGCGAGAGGCGAGCTGTCCCTGTAGTGTCCTGCCTGCTGATGGGAATAAAAATTCCAAAAAACATGAAATATGGGAAAGAAGGAAATTGGCTATATGGATGAACGTTTGAAAAAACAGCTGGATTTTGCCCTGGAGATCGATAAGGAAAAAAATATTCTCCGCCAGACTCATTTATCCGGTCACGGAAGAAATGAAAATGACGCAGAACATGCGTGGCATATGGCGATCATGGCCTATCTTTTACGGGAGTATTCCAATGAGCCTGTTGATATTACCAGAGTCATGCTTATGTGTCTGATCCATGATGTAGTGGAGATCGACGCCGGGGATACTTATGCCTATGATGAAGAAGGCAAGAAGACCCAGAAGGCAAGGGAAGAGGCGGCAAAAGAACGGATCTATTCCCTGCTTCCTGAGGATCAGAAAGAGGAACTGGCAGCTATTTTTGACGAATTTGAGGAAAGTAAGACACCGGAGTCAAAATTTGCCCATGCAATGGACAATCTTCAGCCATTGATGCTTAACAACAGCAATGACGGAGGGGACTGGAGAGAACACGGTGTCAGCGCAAAGCAGGTTTACGGCCGCCAGAGCCGCACAAAAGAAGGTTCTGAAAAACTGTATGAGGTTACAGATCAGATCATAAAAAAACATAGGGAGAAGGGGAATTTAAAATGAAATTAGCAGTTATCTATGACTCAAAAACAAATAATACAGCGGCAGTAGCAGGCTATATGGCAGAGGCAATGAACAGCCTTGAAGGGGTAGAGGCAAAAACATTCCTGTATTCAGAAGTAGATACAGAGTTTGTAAAAGAATGTAAAGGCGTTGTGTTTGGCTGTCCTACTTATGCAGCTGGTCCTACATCTGATTTTTATACCTGGATGGAGAAAAATGCAGGCGGTCTGAATTTGGCCGGAAAATTAGGCGGTGTATTTGCTACAGAACAGTACATCCATGGCGGTGCTGACCTGACTATGAACGCGCTGCTCATCCACCTGTTAGTATATGGAATGATGATCTATTCCGGCGGAGCTTCCTTTGGCAAACCAGTGATCCACATGGGACCGGTAGAAGTCAGCCCAAAGAAAGAAGATTTCAAAGAACTGTTTGAGATCTTTGGCAAACGTTTTGCAACACAGGCGTTAAAGATCAACGGATAAACCTATTATCAAAAAGGAAACTACGAAAAATGAAAACAGCAGGAAACAACAGAAAAACCACATCAAACCGAGTGGCCCTTTATGGTCTTCTTATAGCTCTGGCCTTTGTATTAAGCTATGTTGAAACATTATTCCCTGTTTATCTGGGAGCGCCGGGCGTGAAGCTGGGGTTAGCCAATCTGGTAACAGTCATTGCCCTGTATGGCCTGGGAGTGAAAGAAGCCTTTGCCATTAATGTAGTGCGTGTATTGTTATCCGGCTTTACATTTGGAAATATGTCGTCGATCCTGTTTGGTATGGCAGGAGCAGTTTTAAGTCTGTTTCTTATGGCTGTATGCAAAAAGCTCCGCCTTTTTGATATGACCGGTATCAGTATCATAGGCGGAGTTGCCCACAATATCGGCCAGTTTCTGGTGGCTGCATTTGTGACAAAAACATTTGGCGTATTTTCCTATCTTCCGGTACTGCTGATCGCAGGAACCGTGGCTGGAGCACTGATCGGACTTTTAGGCGGGATCATTTTAAAAAGGATCAGCAGGATCTTACCGAAAGGATAAAAAACTGTTTATAAATTATTTAAATAAAAAAGATTATTTTTTTAAACTTAAAGAGTATCCTGAAGGTAATGGACATGATACAGGAGGTTTTAGAGAATGGATTTTATGATCTTAGACGGGATCCAGAAACTTCACAGTCCCCTTCTGGATACTCTTTTTGTATGTATCACCCGTTTGGGAGATAAGGGATTTGTCTGGTGTCTTATGGCACTTGTCTTTCTTTTGATCCCGGAAAAACGGAAAACAGGCTTTATTTGTGTAGCAGCCCTTCTTCTTACGGAAATAACCGGAAATCACATTTTAAAGCCCTTATTTGCCAGGGTACGCCCCTGCGATGTAAATCAGGCTGTACAGCTTCTTATTGCGAATCCAGGTGGATATTCATTTCCCTCAGGACATACGTCTGCTTCCTTTGCGGCAGCGTCTGTTTTGCGTTTCAGGGAGAAAAGGAAAGTGGCAGTACCGGCTCTTCTACTGGCAGCATTGATCGGTTTTTCAAGAATGTATCTTTATGTACATTATCCGACGGATATTGCAGGCGGTATTCTCTTGGGAACACTGATGGGATATGTCTGTGTACAGGCTGCAGACAGGATAAAATACAGGAAAAATTCAATAAACATCGAAAGAAAATGACATTGTTTTATGTATCCCCTGTGATTATAATGAAAATATCAGCAAATTTATCCGCAGAGCATTAAACGGTCTGGTGGATTTGCAAATAAAAAGGGGGATATGCAGATGGTTTACGAAGCAATCAGAGAATTGGTACGTTACGGGTTAGAGAAGGGCCTGATCACAGAAGATGATGCCATTTATGCCAGAAATCAGATCCTGGAAGTATTAAAAATGGATGAATACGAAGAGCCGGAGAAAGATGGGGAACTTACAGGCGCAGCTCTGGAGAAGATCCTGAAGGTACTTCTTGACTATGCGGCCGAAAAAGGACTTTTACAGGAAAACAGTGTTGTATACAGGGATCTGTTTGATACAAAACTGATGAACTGCCTGATGCCAAGGCCAAGTGAAGTAACAAAAACATTTTGGGAGAAATATCAGGTTTCGCCGGAGACTGCCACCGATTACTATTACAACCTGAGCCAGAATTCCGACTATATCCGCAGATACCGTGTAAGCAAGGATATGAAATGGACCACAGATACCAAATACGGTACACTGGATATCACAGTCAACTTATCCAAACCGGAAAAAGATCCAAAGGCTATTGCAGCAGCGAAACTGGCAAAGCAGAGCGGTTATCCAAAGTGTCAGCTTTGTATGGAAAATATCGGTTATGCAGGCAGAGTGAACCATCCGGCAAGAAATAACCATCGTGTCATACCGATCACCATTAATGACAGCAAGTGGGGATTTCAGTATTCACCTTATGTTTACTATAATGAGCACTGTATCGTGTTCAATGGCCAGCATATCCCAATGAAGATCGAGCGGGCTACATTCAGAAAGCTGTTTGATTTTATCAGCCAGTTTCCGCATTATTTCCTGGGATCCAATGCAGATCTTCCTATTGTAGGCGGATCTATTTTAAGCCATGACCATTTCCAGGGCGGCCATTATACCTTTGCAATGGCAAAAGCACCCATCGAGAAGTATTATAAGGCAGAAGGATACGAGGATGTAGAAGCAGGTATTGTTTACTGGCCAATGTCTGTGCTGCGTCTGCGTTCTAAGTCCTGCGACTCTCTGATCGATCTGGGGGATAAGGTGTTAAAAGCATGGAGAGGCTATACGGATGAGGCAGCTTTCGTGTATGCAGAAACAGAGGGAGAACCTCATAACACCATTACCCCGATCGCAAGAAAGAACGGGGATATGTATGAGCTGGATCTGGTGCTGCGAAATAACATTACTACAGAAGAGTTCCCACTGGGCGTTTACCATCCACATCAGGAACTGCACCACATTAAGAAAGAAAATATCGGTCTGATCGAAGTAATGGGACTGGCAGTGCTGCCATCCAGACTGAAAAAAGAACTGGCCGAACTGGCGGAGTACATAGTAGAAGGCAAAGATATCCGCAGCAATCCGGATATTGAAAAACATGCGGACTGGGTGGACAGCTTCCTGCCTGTATACAAAGAAAAAGGCATTGAGATCACAAAAGACAATGCGGAAGATATCTTAAAAGAAGAAGTGGGTCAGGTATTTGCCAAAGTTCTGGAAGATGCCGGTGTTTATAAGTGCACACCGGAAGGACGAGAGGCATTTGAACGGTTCTTACGTACAGTTGATTTCCATTAATACTGGTTAGATTTTTTATCGCAAGTTAATTCTAACATAAAAGAGGACCTTGGATTCATTAAGTATCCTTGGTCTTTCTTTTTTTTATGGGCAATGTTTTTATGCCCCGCCTTGATTGTCATAAATGACAAAAATCTTTCTCAATTCTGTCGGTTTCACAGATGAAATATCTACAAAAATCCGTTAAGATTGTTACATAAATAACAACGAAGAAAATTCACAGTAAAGGAGAGGTTTCTTATGGTAAGTACGTACAATTTATTATGTCCAGTAGTGTTTGGAGCGGGTTCTTTGGAAAAATTGGGGGAAAAGATACAGGAATTTAAAGGAAAAAAAGTGTTCTGTATCTATGATCAGGGCGTAAAAATGGCTGGAATTGCCAAAAAAGTAACAAATGTTCTGGAAAAGAATAATATTCCTTTTGACGTATTTGAAGATGTTAAACCAGATCCGGCAGATACCATCATTGACGATATTGCCAAAGAGGCAAGAGAGAGTGGCGCAGATATCGTAGTTGGTATTGGCGGTGGAAGCAGTCTGGATGCTGCAAAGTCAGTTGCAGGTCTTTTAACAAATCCGGGACGTATCAGTGAATATTACATGGAAGATGGAAAAGGCTTTCCTACTCCTACAGCTCCTATGATCCTCATTCCTACTGCAGCAGGAACAGGAAGTGAAGTTACAATTATGGCAGTTGTAACAGATACTGCATCTGGAGTAAAGAAGACGATCATCAATCATGCAAGTGTAGCAGTGGTAGATCCAGAATTAACATTAACAGTTCCACCTCATGTAACAGCAGCAACCGGAATGGATGCTTTATCTCATGCTATTGAGTCTTATACCTGTGGCAATGGAGCAACCAATCCATTATCTGATGTATTGGCCCTGGAAGCAACAAAGCTGATCACAGCGAATCTTGAAAAAGCTTATGTAAATGGTTCTGACTTGGAGGCAAGATCAAATCTTTGCCTGGGAAGTAACTTTGCAGGAATCGCTTTTTCAGCAGTAGGTGTTCACTTTGGTCATGCAGCAGCTCACGAGATTGGAGCGAAGTTCCACATTCCCCATGGAGTTTTATGTGCATTAATGCTTCCTGAAGTAATTGAGTTTTCTGCAGATGTTCTTCCAGAGAGAGTAAGAAATATTGCTGGTGCAATGGGACTTTCTATTTCAGAAGGAGCAAGTGATACAGAAGTGGGACATATGGTTGCAGAGTATCTTAGGGATTATATGAAGAAGATCCAGGTACGTTCTTTAAGCCAGTGCGGAATCAGCAGAGAAGAAGCCATCGACTGTGCTGAAGGAGCCGTAAAACATAACTGGTTTATTATGCTTACACCAAAGCCATGTGATGTAGAAACAATGAAAGAACTGATCGCAAAGGCATACGATAACTATCAGTAGAAAAATCTGTTTTATAAAAGTAAGGGGAAGAAACCGTGAAAAAGTCAAACGCTAAAATCGGAATCTTTATGTCAGCGATCCTGATGATGGGGGTTATCGGGGTATCCAGTTCACTGGCTGTTATTGCACAAAAATTTAATATGCAGATTGTGGATGTAGTTGCGGGTCTGATCTCTATTTCCTGTCTTGCCATGATCCCAGTTACTATTTTATCAGGAATCTTAATGAGTTATATTCCAAAGAAAGTGCTGCTTATAGCAGGTATCATTTTATTTATTGTAGGTGGTGTCTTACCTTCACAGGCGGGTAGCTTCCAGATGATTGTTGCTTTAAGAGCTCTGTTTGGAATCGGTATTGGTATTATCCAGCCAACCTGTTCTTCGCTGGTGGCGGAAAACTATGAAGGAGCAGAACGTGACCGTACCATGGGTACGATGAACTCCTTCCAGATGTTAGGCTGCATGTTAATGTCCATCCTGGGCGGACAGCTGGGAGCAACTGCTAATGGCGCTGTTAATGTATTTTATGTACATCTGATCGGTATTGTTTCCTTAATCTGCGCTATTATCTTTATTCCATATAAAAAACCTGTAAAACAGGAAAAGAGCAGCACAGGAAGCGGTAGCTTACAGATCACAGGCGGACTGATAGGATGGGTACTTTTATACTTTGTATTTATGATCGCAGGACAGATCTTTTCCAATAATGCTTCATCCCTGATCACGAATCTGGGGATTGGAACTGCAGCAGAAGCAGGCCGTACACTTGCAGCATTTGCTCTTGGCGGTTTCGTAATGGGATTCTTATTTGGAAAGATCTTCGCAGCATTAAAGAATATCACAATGCCTGTAGGATTCTTTATCCTGGCTCTTTCCTATGTGATCATGGCTTTTGGAACCAGCATGGTGCTTCAGTATATCGGTGCTTTTGTATGCGGACTGGCATTCTCCATTGCAATGCCACTGTTTGCAACCGGTTCTTCCGCATTTGTAAATGAAGCAACTGCATCTTTTGCGATCGCACTGACCACCTGTTTTCAGAACCTGGGAATGACGGTCTGCCCATATGTGGTAGATCCTGTTTCCACTAAGATGACAGTAGAGGGCGGACTTACAAAAGATCAGAATGCACTTCTTTTTGGAGCAATCCTGATTGGTATTTTTGGAGTGATCTTTATGATCAGAGGACTTCGTTTAAACAACCAGTCCGGCAGATAAAAGTAAATAAAAGCAGTGAGTAAATAGCAGTAGATCAATAAATAATAGAAAGAAAAGGAGAATATAAGAATGAGAGCAGAAGGATTAACAGAGAAAAACAGACCATGTGCGATTGAACCATATGATAAAGAATGGGGTGTTGGTGTATCTGGACTGGATGAGGATATTTCTCCATTTCCACGTATCAACCGTATGCGTCAGAAAACCAGAGACGCTCATCGTACAGCTGATGTGCAGAGATTAAATATTGTAACAGAAGGGTATAAGAAGTACAACAATCTGCCTCAGGAAAAGAAAGTCGCATGTGTATTCCGCGATATCCTGAAAAATGTAGATGTACATATTGATGAAGATGAACTGTTAGTAGGTGAACTGGCAGCACCGGCATGGGCAGCAGCTCTTTATCCTGAATTTTCCATTAACTGGGTAAAAGAGGAGATCGAGGCATCCAGAAGAGGAGAACTTCCCTGGTTTGATCAGAGAAAGAATGATAAATACTATATTCCAGATGAAGTGATCGACCAGATTCTTAAGGCAGCTGAATTCTGGGAAGGAAAGTCCATTGACAGTGCGATCTTGGCAGAGTGTACAGAAGAAGAGCACAAGGGCGGCTGCTGCGGCGGTAAGGGAGTTTATTCTGAACAGCTTTATACTTACAACGGTGTAGGTCATGTTTGCGCAAACTATGAAAAACTGTTTAAGGGCGGTTTTGGTGCAATTGAAAAGAGAGTCCGCGAAAAGAGAGCAGAGATCCAGTTAGGCGATCCGGAAGGAAGAAAGAAACAGGTATTCTACGATGCAGTGCTGACTGTTCTGGAAGGCGTATATATTTACTTTAATAAATATGCAGCTTTAGCTAAAAAGATGGCAGAAACAGCAGAGCCTGTAAGACAGAAAGAACTGTTGCGCATCGCTTCTAACTGTGAATGGCTGGGCGCAGGTAATGCACCAAGAGATTTCTGGGAAGCAATGCAGTTAATGGTTATGGCAACCAATCTGATCATGGTTGAGTCCAATGGACATTCCATTACCTGGGGACGTTTTGATGTACTGTACTATCCATTCTATAAGAGAGATATTGAAAACGGCACACTGACAAGAGAGCAGATGCAGGAACTGATCGAGTGCATGTTCATTAAGATGGATCATCACTGCAAGATCAGAGATTACGGTTCATCCCTGATGGCCAGTGGCGTAAACTTCGGAGGCGAGGCTCTGTTAGTAGGCGGTGTTGACGCAAGAGGAAATGATATTACCAATGATCTGTCCTATATGGTACTGGATGCTCATGCTCATACCCGTATCCCGAACCCCTGGATGGGTGTACGTCTTTCCAGCAAGACACCTTATGAATTTAAGGTAAAAGTATTTAATGTTATCCGTATTGGTACCGGCGAACCAAAGATCTACAATGACGAGCAGATGATCCAGGCTCTTATGAACTACGGAAAACCAATTGAAGATGCACGTAACTATGTAGGAATCGGCTGTGTTGAGCCAAGTATTCCTGGAAAGAGCTACGGTTGGTGTGATTCCGCTTACTTCGATATGGCGAAGATCATTGAGCTGACTGTAAATGATGGTTATGAATTGACTGCAAAAGAAGGCGATGGGCGTTTAGGTCTTGCAACTGGTAAATTTACTGAAATGAAGTCTTTTGATGAGTTTAAGGATGCATTCTCACGTCAGATGAAATACTGGGTAGATCGCTGCCTGTCTATGATCAATGTTCAGGATATGGTACATCAGAGATTAAAACCACTTCCGTATCTGTCCCTGATCATGGATGACTGTGTAGAAAGAGGTATTGATGTAACTGCAGGCGGTGCTATATACAATCATGCAGGCCCTCAGGGTGTTGGCCTTGGAACCTGTGCAGACAGCCTTGCAACCATTAAACAGCTTGTATTTGAAGAAAAGATGATCACAGCAGAAGAGCTGTTGACAGCATTAAAGGATAACTGGAAAGGCCATGAAAAACTCCAGGCTTATGTAAACAGTGACCGTGTTCATCACTATGGAAATGATGATGACTATGCAGATGAGCTGGCTCAGTTTGTAATTGACTGCTACTGCAAGAACGTAGAGCACAGACCAACTGCCCACGGCGGAGAATTTATGCCAGGTGTTTACTCTGTATCTATCAACGTGGCTCTTGGAACCAGCTGTAATGCAACTCCTGACGGCCGTGTAAACGGAGAACCTGTATCTGACTGTCTTGGACCGGTCCATACAGTAAGCGGCGGCTCCCACGACGTAAGAGGCCCGATTGCAATGGCTAACTCAATTGCAAAGTTGGATCAGGCAAGAATTGGAAATGGCGTTATCCTGAACTGGAAATTTACTCCAAGTACATTAACAGGTGAGATCGGCAAAGAAAACCTGATCAATCTGATGGGAACTTATTTTGAAAAGGGCGGAATGCAGAGCCAGTTTAATGTGACAAGTAAGGAAACACTGCTGGCTGCAAGAAAGAATCCGGAGAAATATAAGAACCTGATGGTCCGAGTAGCCGGATACAGTGCATATTTTACAGAATTAAGCGAAGAATTGCAGAATGACCTGATCGGAAGAACTGAGCTTTCATTTGATTAAAAATATGTGTTTGTCTTAAAAAGTGGGCTCATGCATGAAAAAGGACTGCATGAGCCCTTTTTCCATAATACTGATAAAAGAGGGGAGCAATAAAATGGAAGAACTGAAAGGAAATGTATTTAATATACAGCGCTATACCATTCACGACGGGCCAGGAATACGAACAGAAGTGTTTTTAAAAGGATGTCCTTTAAGCTGTAAATGGTGTTCCAATCCGGAAGGACTTTATCCGCACAGTGAACTGGGAGTTTATCCTTCTAAATGTATTGGAAAAGATGTGTGCGGGGACTGTATCAAAGCATGTCCGTTAGGGGGAAAACCCATCGTTTTTGGAGAAGATAATAAATTAAGTTCTTTAAGAAGAGATATTTGTTTAGGCTGTCTTTCCTGCACAAAAGTATGTTTCCCAAAGGCATTAAAGCGTTGGGGAGATCCTATGACAGTAAAAGAAGTAATGGATGTGGTCTATGCAGACCGAAACTATTTTGAGTCTTCAGGCGGCGGAATTACTTTAAATGGCGGCGAAGTGATGGTACAGTGGAAATTTGCTCTGGCTATCTTAAAGGAGTGTAAGAAAAACGGGATCAATACCTGCGTGGAAACTACCATGTTTTGTGATCAGGAGCATCTGGATGCAATTTATCCTTATGTAGATCTGATGATCACAGATATGAAATCCATGGATACCCAGGTGCATAAAAAGTACTGTGGTGCAGGAAATGAAAAGATCCTTGTAAATATCAAACATACAGTAGAAATGGGGATTCCCTTAGTGATCCGTATTCCAGTGATCCCGGATGTAAATAACAGTGAAGAAAATATACGTGCTACTTCAGAATTTATTGCAAATGAGCTGGGAAATCATATCGTACAGGTCCAGCTTCTTCCATATAGGAAGATGGGAACAGAAAAATATGATTCCTTACAGCTGGAATATCCTATGGGCGAAGATTATAAGATGCCGGAAAGAGAAGTATGGGAGAAAAATCTTCTTGAACTTGCAGCTATCATGCAGTCATACGGTGTACCGGCAGCAGCCGGTTCCAGTACAAAACTTCAGATCAAAAAGAGACCGGAAAGCAGCATTACCCTTTCTTGCAAGAGGCAGGTGCCGGTAGTATAATAAATAAAAAGGGGAAGGAAATTGCTATGAAACTTAGTATGGATATGATCGCAGATGCTCTGGGAGAATGGGTCCTTATGAAAAAGCTGTGTGGTATGGGAAAAAGAATCTACAGCTATGCGAAATTCTGTATTGGTGAAGGAGCACAGACACAAAAAGAACATGTGTTAGTTTGTACTAAGGAGCAATTCTGGAACCTTATCGATAACTCTTTAGAGCGCCTGGATCTGATCTGTATCGGTATTCCAAAAGAACGGGAAGAAAAAGATATCCATAGCCTGAAATTGATGGATATCATTTTTGTAAAAGAAATGGATCCCTGGGAACTGATAAACCGTATGGGAGAGATATTTGCCAGATATCAGAACCTGGATCAGGAATTTCAGAAAATGATCTATCATGGTGCTCCAGAGCAGCAGATCATTGACTATGCCACGGAGATCGTAAGAGCACCGCTTTGTCTAATGGATATGAACCATAATGCCATTGCTACCAGTTCTAATATAGAGCATCGGGAGGATGCTTTGTGGGATGTATTGAAGAATGGATATGGCTACAAATATATGGATATCATTAGAAAAAGTGAGCCAAAACTTCGTGTGCTTGCAGATAAGAAAATGTCAGCAGAAGGCCTTTCTAATATCAGCGGTCAATATATTAAAGTTTCCATTCTTTACCGTAAAAACCGGGCTATCGGGGCCTTGGGAATGCATAAAGTCGGGGAACGGACGAATAAATTTGAAAAATATACTCTGGATCTTTATGAATATATATACGAAATGTTGACAGAATATTTTCGAAATTACCAGGGAAATGATTTTGGAAAAAAGACAGGTGTTGGGAAATTTGTTCAGGATGTGATTGAACGCCGGACTACAGATGAGAGAGAGATCGATGCCTGTCTGGAAAAGTTAAAGCTGAAAAGTTCCAATGCAGATGGATACCAGATGGCGATCCTGTACAATACAGAAAAAACATGGGGCGGTCTCTGGTGCAATGAAGTTTTGTCTTATCTGGATATTGTCCTTAGGCATGCAGAATTTATAGAATATAAAGGATGTATGATCATGTTGATGAATAAAAAACATATTTCTTATCTGGGCTGGGATTTTCGGGAAACTTTGTCAGGAATTTTAAAGAAATATCGGGTCCGCTGTATTATAAGCAATCCTTTTGACAGTTTTTTAGAAATGCCATATATTTATGAGATCATACAAAGCATAAGGACTCTAAGTGAAAAAGCAGAAGGGCCAGTAATCTTTGCAGCAGATTATATGCTGGAATATATGATCAATTTGATGGTAAAAGATGGGTATAAATCGTCCTATCTTCATCCTGTGTGTAAGAAACTGCTTAAAAATGATAAAAAGTATGGAACAGAATATCTGGAAACTTTGAAAGTTTACCTTGCAACACAGTGCGATGTACAAGATTCGGCTGATCTTCTTCATATACATAGGAATTCCTTCTGTTACAGACTGAGGAAGATAGAAGAACTTTTGGGAATGGAATTAAAAGATAATAAAGTACTAGAAGAGTTGATGTTTGCTTTTAAATGCCTGCAGTAAATGCTGCAGGTTTTTTTAGTGGTTAGGGCATGGCTCTGTTTGTCATTGTGGAGTTTTCGCTGATCTGAAACCTTTGAAAAACAAATAGACGGCATGTGAAAAAAATAAGAAATCATTTTTTCACATGCCCTGGTTTATTCATCCTCCAGCTTGTGAGGCAGACGCCCACGAAGAAATCTCTTCTTTAACTCATTTAAGTGAAATGGGATCAGAGGGTAAATATAACTTTTTCCTGCAATGGTCCTGTTAAAGATAATGGCGCAGAAGGAGAAGATAATACCGACCACAAAGCCCCAGATATTGAAAATGGCGGTGCAGATCAGGATGATGATACGCATAAATTTCATGGCATAGCCAAGTTCAAAGCTGGCCTGGGAGTAGTTGGCGATGGTGACGAAAGCCATGTACAGCATGGTTTCGGAGTTAAACCACCCGGATTCCACAGCGTATTCTCCCAGTACGATACCGGCGATGACGCTGAGAGGGGTAGTAAGCATATTTGGGGTGTTTACTGCTGCCAGCCTCAGGCCGTCAATGGCAAATTCCAGGATCAGAAGCTGCCAGATCAGGGGAATGTTACAGGGATCGGACAGCCGGATAAACCGGAGCCACTGGGGGATCAGCTCCGTATTCTGCATCAGCATCAGCCAGGTAGGTGTCAGGAGCATGGAGAGCAGGGAGATCAGCATGCGGCTTAAACGCAGATAGGTACCTGTAACCGGCGGAAAGTAATAATCGTCTGCTTCTTCAATAATATCGAATACAGAAGAGGGCAGGATCATGGCAGAAGGAGAATTGTCCACCAGGATCACGATATTTCCTTCTAAAATAGAGGCTGCAGAGGTATCCGGCCGTTCCGAAAACTTAAATTTGGGAAACGGATTAAACCATTTTCCCGGAAAAATACACTCTGCCAGACTTTCCTGGTTCATGGAAAGGGCATCTACTCTTACATTCTGTATCCTCTTTTTGATCTTCTCGATCAGTTTTTTATCTGCCCGGCCTTCCATATAACACATGGCAATATCTGTGTGGGAGCTTTCTCCTGTAGTAAGGATCTCCATGGTCAGCTTGGGGTCCCGGATCCTGCGGCGGATGAGAGCTGTATTAAATACCAGCGTTTCTACAAAACCATCTCTGGAACCACGCATGACCTTGTCTTTTTCCGGTTCACTGACTCCTCTGGCGGGATAAGTACGGCAGTCGATGGTAAGACACTTGTCATAGCCGTCAATAAAAAGACAGGAAACACCGGAAAGCAGCTGTATGATCATTTCACGGCTGTCAGATAAAAGACCGATCTCACCATAGGGCAGATATTTTTTTGAAAAGCTGTGGGCATCTTCCGGCATATCATCAGCTTTGATAGAAGAAAAGCCCTGTAATATTTTTAAGAGAGAGTCATCTTTTGTAAAACCATCAATAAAATACAGGCAGGCTTTTTTATCTGCAATGGTAAGGACGCGGTAGACAACGTCAAAATTTTTATCCACATGAAGGGCCTGGTTCAGCCAGGTCATGTTTTCTTCCAGCTGGTCCGTAAAATACATGGAAAACTCCTTTCTGCTGACAAAACCACAAAAGGACAAATGTCTGTCATACAAAGACAAAATGTGAATTACTTGGCAATTATGTGAAATAACACACAAACATTTCCGCAATTGTCAGACTTGTAGAGTAGTATATCCGGAAGTCAGAAAACTATGTAAGGTCTTTAAGGGATATGTTACATCTGCCAGTGAGAAACCGGACCAAAATCGACAAAAACCGACGAATTTTATAGGATAATACCTAAAAAAATAAAAGGTATTTGCTAAAATGCACAAAAAGATTGACAAAACTGTGAAACGATGCTATAGTAACATTCGTAAGCAGCACAAAGGAGTGCCTTACAGGTTTTTGTTTGGTATGGGGATGCCAGCAATATTTTATAGTGTGACGGTTTTTGATCGTGACTAAGAGCTGCCTTCTGTGGGGGAAGGGCAGCTCTTCTTGTATCTGTGAGAAATACAAACAGAGTGGCGGGAGGACGGGATAATATGGGAAAAACAAGCAGTTTGAAAACGATATTTGAACAGATAAAACTTCTGCAAAAAGATAAGAAAATACGCCTGGTGATCACTATGGCTGCAGTGCTTCTCTCTGCTTTTATCCAGGCCTGGGCCATCCAGGTGTTTGTAAGACCGGCAGAGATCATTTCCGGTGGTTTTTCCGGTGCGGCCATGCTGATCGAACGTGTGGGAAGCTTAAAAGGACTGACTATTCCCATGCAGGTGACAATGATCCTTTTAAATATCCCGGTAGCTCTTATGTGCTGTCGTGGGATCAGTGTCCGGTTTACAGTGGTGTCACTGCTTCAGGTCGTATTTGGAAGTATATTTTTGCAGATATTTTCATTTCAGCCTATTTTTACAGATGAGATCTTAAATGTGATCTTCGGGGGCGTGATCTATGGTACATCCATTGTGATCGCACTGAGGGGCAATGCATCTACCGGTGGTACGGACTTTATCGCGCTGTATGTATCCAATAAAACAGGAAAGTCCATCTGGAGTTATGTATTCTTTGGAAATGCCTTAATGTACTGTGTATACGGTGTGATCTTTGGATGGAAATTTGCGGGATATTCCATTATTTTCCAGTTTATATCCACGCATATGATCTCAGCTTTCCACCACCGCTACGATCTGGTGACACTTCAGGCAACAACAGAAAAGGGACCGGAAGTGGTAGCGCTTTATATCAAACATTTTCGCCATGGTATTTCCTGTGTGGAAGCAGTAGGGGGATACAGCGGAAGAAAGATGTATCTTTTAAATACGGTGATCTCCTCTTATGAAATAGCAGATGCCGTTCATGTGATGCAGGAGGCAGATGAGCATGTGATCATCAATGTGTTGAAAACAGAACAGTTTGTTGGACATTTTTACAGGGCGCCTATGGAGTAGGCGTCCTTTTTTGGACCCAAAATAACTGCAAAAGCAGGTGAAACAGGCGTTTAAGGCAAAAAAATAAAGCCCTGGCAAGTGTGGTAGTAGTGGTGCAGGGCTTTATAAAATGTACAGAACAGGCGTTCTGAACACTCTGAGTATACAGCAGATTGAACAAATAGTCAAGAAGAATTTGTGCTGGCAGCGCCAGCGACTATGTTTTTGTGGAGAATTGTGCTATAATGAGCGCAAAAGAAAAGCAAGCGCTGCATAATGCAGCATTTGCTTTTCTTGCGCCATTAACGAACGGATCGCCTGCGGCAGCAGGCAGTAGAGCACGTCAGTGCGGGATCCGTGAGTGACCCGGTAACGAAGGAATACACGGAGGACACAATGAAAGACGGATTTATAAGGGTAGCAGCGGCAACGCCAGACATCCATGTGGCAGACCCGCAGTATAACAGCGAACAGATCATAGAATTAATGGAACAGGGAAGCACCAGAGGTGTAAAGGTTATGGCGTTTCCGGAGCTGTGTTTAACAGCGTATACCTGTTCTGATTTATTTTTACAGGAGTCTCTGTTAAGAGAAGCTAAAAAAGAATTAAAGCGCATTTTACAGGCGTCTAAAAGCAAGGACATGATCATTTTTGTAGGAATGCCCTGGATGCATAAAGGAAAACTTTACAATGTGGCAGCTGTGTTAAACAGAGGCCGTATCTTAGGTATCGTTCCTAAAAAACATCTGCCAAATTATTCTGAATTTTACGAACTGCGCCATTTTAATCCGGGAATGGAAAAAGTGGAGATGACAGACTGGGAAGGCGTTCAGGTACCTATGGGCATGAACCTGCTGTTTGCCTGCCGCACCATGCTGGAACTAGTGCTGGCAGCAGAACTTTGCGAGGATGTATGGGTACCATGCCCGCCAAGTATTTCCCATGCTTTGGCAGGTGCAACAGTGATCGCCAACTGCTCTGCCAGTGATGAAACGACAGGAAAGGACCAGTATCGTTATAACCTGATCTGCGGACAGTCTGCAAGACTGGTGTGCGGTTATATTTATGCAAATGCAGGAGAAGGGGAGTCATCCCAGGATCTGGTATTTGGCGGACAGAATATCATTGCGGAAAACGGCACCTGTCTGGTACAGTCTGACCGGTTTAAAAATGCCTGCATCTGTGCAGATCTGGATCTTGGAAGGATCATCAGCGAGCGCCGCCGTATGACTACTTTCAGGGATGAGGAGAACAGATCCGCATCCTACGAAACCGTATATTTTGAATTAAATACAGAAGACAGTGCAAAGAAAGACAGTAAAAAAGCAGGACAGAAGAGGGACGAACTTCTCCGTTATATTGATCCGGCTCCATTTGTGCCTCATGATGCAGGCCAGAGAGAGCGCCGCTGCGAAGAGATCCTTTCGATCCAGGCAATGGGACTGAAAAAGCGTCTGGCACATACAAACTGCAAACATGCAGTGATCGGTCTTTCCGGCGGTCTGGACTCCACACTGGCACTTCTTGTAACAGTACGTGCTTTTGATATGCTGCAGATCCCAAGAGAGAATATCCACTGCATCACTATGCCATGTTTCGGAACAACAGACCGTACTTATACCAATGCATGTACCATGGCAAAGAAAACAGGAGCATCTTTAACTGAGATCAATATCCGTGATGCGGTTACCGGCCATTTTAAGGATATTAACCATGATATTGAAAAGCACGACGTAACTTACGAAAACGGACAGGCAAGAGAGCGTACCCAGATCTTAATGGATATTGCAAACGAGGTAGGTGGTATGGTCATCGGTACCGGTGATATGTCGGAGCTGGCTCTTGGCTGGGCTACCTACAACGGGGATCATATGTCCATGTATGGCGTTAATGCATCTGTGCCGAAAACATTAGTCCGCCATCTGGTACGTTATTATGCAGATACCTGCGGCGAAAAGGAACTTTCCGATGTGCTTTTAGATGTCCTTGATACACCGGTAAGCCCGGAACTTCTGCCTCCGGAAGATGGAAAAATTTCCCAGAAAACAGAGGACCTGGTAGGCCCTTACGAGTTACATGATTTCTATCTGTATTATGTACTCCGTTTTGGCTACAGCCCTGCAAAGATCTTCCGTCTGGCGCTTCAGGCATTTGAGGGAAGTTATGACAGAGAGACGATTTTAAAGTGGCTGAAAACATTTTACCGCAGATTTTTTGCACAGCAGTTTAAGCGTTCCTGTCTGCCGGATGGCCCAAAGGTAGGTTCTGTAGCTGTTTCCCCAAGAGGTGATCTGCGTATGCCAAGTGATGCCTGCAGCCGTCTGTGGTTAAAAGAACTGGAGATGATAGAAAAAGGAGAAAGATAATATGATAAACAGTACCTCCAATAAGCAGGTAAAACGGGTCATCAACCTGAGGGATAAGGCCAAAGCCCGCAGGGAAGAAGGCTTATATGTAGCAGAAGGACTGCGCATGTGCCGGGAATATAAGCCGGATGATGTGGAGATCTTATATATTACAGAAAACTTTGGAAAACAGGAAGAAAATAAAAAATGGCTGCGGGGCTTTAAGTTTGAGTTTGTTACAGATGAAGTAATGCATTATATGGCAGATACAAAGACCCCGCAGGGCGTTTTAGCAGTTGCAAAGCAGAAAAAGTGTACCCTGGAAGATATCTTAAAGAAGACAAAGACACAGAAACTTTTAATGATCCTGGAAAATATCCAGGATCCGGGAAATCTGGGTACCATTATCCGCGCTGGAGAAGGCGCAGGTATTACCGGTGTGGTCATGAGCAGCGATACAGCGGATATCTACAATCCAAAGGTGATCCGTTCTACTATGGGATCTGTGCTGCGTGTACCATTTGTGTATGCCTCTGATCTGAAAGAAGCCTGTGAGCAGATGAAAAAAGCAGGGATCAGTCTGTATGCAGCTCATTTAAAAGGCATGCATAATTATGACCAGGAAGACTATACTAAGGATACAGGGTTCCTGATCGGAAATGAAGCCAAGGGGCTGACCGATGAGATGGCGGCTGTTGCCGATACCTACATCAAGATCCCGATGGCAGGCCAGGTAGAGTCTTTAAACGCAGCAGTGGCTTCTTCTGTTTTAATGTTTGAGGCCGCAAGACAGAGACGGAATTCATAGAGTACATCTTAAAGAAGGGAGTGCAGGAAAATGACAGGTATTTGTGGCTGGTTTCTTGCATTTCTCTTCTTTTTAGGTGCAGAATGTATCTGCCGGTGCCTGGTGTCTTTGTGGTTTGCTTGCGGGGCAGTAGCTGCCTTTGTTCTGGCTGCTTTGGGAAGACAGATAGAGGAACAGCTTCTTATGTTTGTCCTGGCTTCCCTGGCAGCATTTCTGCTTATAAGGCCGTTGGCGTTTCTGGGAAATTTTTTGAAAAACTTAAAAACAGGGGATTTTCCTGCAAAAACAAAAAAGAAGGTGGGCGGACATGGAGCTGAAGCTGGATACAAATAAGGAATATGGTCTTGTACTGGAAGGCGGTGGCGCCAAGGGGGCTTACCAGATCGGTGCATGGAAAGCGTTAAAAGAAGCGGGGATCCATGTAAAAGGGATCGCAGGAACTTCTGTAGGAGCCTTAAATGGCGCTCTCATAGCCATGGATGACTTTGAAAAGGCGGAAAGAATATGGGAGACCATCCGCTATTCCAGAGTTATGGATGTAGATGATGAACTGGTGGAACAGTTAAAGACCTCCGGTTTAAAGGATATTGCGGCCCTGGGGCTGTCAGAACTGATCCCTGCTGCTAAAAAGGTATTAAAGGACAGAGGTTTTGATATTGCACCCCTGCGCAGCCTCATTGAAGAAGTGGTTGATGAGGAAAAAATACGAAACTCTGAAAAAGAGCTGTATGTAGTTACTTACTCCTTAAGTGACAGAAAGCCCATGGTAGTCAATGTAAAAGAAGTGCCGGATGGCGAGATCGCAGATATGCTGATGGCAAGTGCGTATCTCATCGGCTTTCGTCGGGAAAAGCTGGGCGGCAAATATTATATGGACGGCGGTGGGGTGAATAATGTTCCTATTGATGTTTTAATAGAAAAGGGATACAAGGACATCCTGGTATTTCGCATCTATGGATATGGTGTTGATACGGAGCGCCGCCTGAAAGTACCGGATGATGTGCATCTTTATCACGTAGCCCCCAGACAGGACTTGGGCGGTCTTTTGGAATTTGACAGAAGACGGGCAAGGAAAAACATGGTTCTTGGTTATTTTGATGCCAAACGGATGCTTTATGGACTGGAAGGAAGAGTTTTTTATCTGGATGCCCCGGAAAGCGAGATCTACTATTTTAACAGGCTTTTGGCAGAGGCGCCGGAACTGTTGGCAGATATCTGGCCGCAGCTTTCCGAAACAGAACTTTTTACAGCCCAGATGGCTTCCTGCCGCAGATATACAGAGGAGTGGTTTCCCAAGCTGGCAAAGGCATTACACTTAAAAGAGGACTGGGATTACAGGGAATTATATTTAAGTTTGCTGGAGCATCTGGCAAGGCAGTATAAGATCAGCCGCTTTAAAATATACACACCCCAGGAACTGCTTCTGATCATACAGAGAAAAAGAAAGCGGATTTTTCTTGACAGGTAAAAACACAAGTGGTATATTATGCATAAAAGTTGCATAAATATAAATTTTTAAAATATTTCAAAAGAGGAAACGATTATGAATTTAAAGGGAAGAAATTTTTTAACACTGAAAGATTATACAGAAGAAGAGATCACATACCTGCTTGACCTTGCAGCAGAATTAAAGGAAAAAAAGAAAAAAGGCATTTTAGTAGATACCTTAAAGGGAAAAAATGTAGCTCTGATCTTTGAAAAGACCAGTACCAGAACAAGATGTGCCTTTGAAGTAGCTGCACATGACCTTGGAATGGGTTCTACCTATCTGGATCCATCAGGTTCCCAGATCGGAAAGAAAGAGAGCATCGCTGATACAGCAAGAGTATTAGGCCGTATGTATGAGGGAATCGAATACAGAGGTTTTGGCCAGGAGATCGTAGAAGAACTGGCTAAATATGCAGGCGTACCTGTATGGAACGGTCTGACCAACGAAGATCATCCAACCCAGATGTTAGCAGATCTTTTAACCATCAGAGAGCATTTAGGACACCTTAAGGGAGTTAAGCTTGTGTATATGGGCGATGCGCGTTATAATATGGGTAACTCCCTGATGATCGCCTGCGCAAAGATGGGTATGCACTTTGTTGCCTGCGCACCAAAGAAGTATTTCCCAGATGAAGCATTAGTAAAAGAATGCCAGGAATTTGCAGCCATCAGCGGCGCTACCATTACTCTTACTGAGGATGTGGCAGAGGCTGTTAAGGGAGCTGATGTTGTTGATACAGACGTATGGGTATCCATGGGTGAGCCAGATGAAGTATGGACCGAGAGAATTAAAGACCTGACTCCTTACAAGGTAACAAAAGAAGTAATGGATGCAGCTGGTCCTCAGGCTATTTTCCTTCACTGCCTGCCATCCTTCCATGACTTAAAGACCAAAATCGGCAAGGAAATGGGAGAACGTTTTGGTGTATCAGAACTGGAAGTAACAGATGAAGTATTTGAATCCAGCCAGTCTGTTGTATTTGATGAGGCTGAGAACAGGATGCATACCATCAAGGCAGTTATGTTAGCTACTTTAAGCGAATGATCTGAGCAATAGGGCGCAAAAAGCCGAAAGAAGCATCCTGGAAAACAGGAGATTGAGATATGCAGGGCCAGAGAGGAAGAAATGAGCGTCGCGCCGGTGTGTTTTTAGATGTGGCGCACTTGATCCTGGGAATCGCGATCGTAATATTTGCAGTGCTGTCTATTATTAATCCGGAGGGAAATGAAATGCTTTTCCCTCTGGTATTTTTACTGGCAGCTTTGTTAAATGGAATAAACGGAGTCTTCGAGCTTAAGACTTGTGGCAGGGACAAGAAACGTTTCCGCATGGGGGCGTTTCAGATGGTACTCTGTGCAGGCCTTGGGCTTCTTGGCGTGTTAAGCGCTCTCAGTTTATGGTTTTAGACGATTTTCAGCGATTTTAAAGAACAGGATCAGAAAGAGAATGAAAGCGGAGATTTTAAAGATATTAAAAAAAGAAAAAGATTATGTATCAGGACAGGAACTTTGTGAAAGCCTGGGAGTTTCCAGGACTGCTGTATGGAAAGCCATCCGGCAGCTGGAAGAACAGGGCTATGTGATCGAGGCAGTGCGCAACAAAGGCTACCGCCTTGTGGAGGAAGCAGATGTGCTTACAGTGGCAGAGCTTCATTCGGTCCTTGATACAAAGTGGCTTGGAAAAGAGCTGGAATATTATTATGAAACAGATTCCACCAACAACCGGGCAAGGGATGCAGCGGAAAAAGGTGCTTCCCACGGCTTTCTTGCAGTGGCAGACTGCCAGACAGCAGGAAAGGGCCGCAGGGGAAGAGTGTGGAATTCCCCTCATGGAACAGATATTTATATGAGTTTCGTCCTGCGTCCTACATTTACCCCATCCCAGGCGTCTATGCTGACGCTGGTAGCGGGAATGGCAGTGGTAAAAGGGGTACAGAAAGCCACGGGCTTAAGTGCCATGATCAAATGGCCTAATGACGCAGTAGTAAATGGAAAGAAGATCTGTGGTATTTTAACAGAAATGAGCACAGAGGAAGATGCCATCCGCTATGTAGTGCCCGGGATCGGTATCAATGTAAATGCAACGGAATTTCCGGAAGAGATCCGGGACAAGGCAACTTCCCTGAAACTGGAACTGGGAAGAAGCGTAAAACGCAGTGATGTGATCTGTGCAGTAGCAGAAAGTTTTGAAGAATATTATGAGATATTTGAAAAGACTTGTGATATGTCAGGACTTCTTTCTGCATACGATGAAATGTTAGTCAACATGGAAAAGACAGTCTGCGTTTTAGATCCAAAGGGTGAATATCGGGGAAAAGCCCTTGGGATCGATGAAGAAGGCTGCCTTTTAGTAGAAAAGGAGAATGGGGAAGTCGTTCATGTTCTTTCAGGGGAAGTATCTGTAAGAGGGATCTACGGATATGTGTAAGGAAAAACAGTATGGGGGCAGTCTGCATTTTTATGATGATCTGCAGATCCTGGAACGGGAGGATGAACCTTTAAGCAGGAAAGAACGCTTACAGGCAGTGGAAAAACCGCTGCTTTCATGGTATCATTCCAGAGCCCGTATCCTGCCCTGGAGAGAGGATCCGAAGCCTTATAAAGTATGGATATCAGAGATCATGCTCCAGCAGACCAGAGTAGAGGCTGTAAAGCCTTATTTTGAACGGTTTATGGCAGCATTTCCCGATGTGGCATCTTTGGCAGAGGCGCAGGATGATCATTTAATGAAAATGTGGGAAGGCCTTGGTTACTATAACCGGGCCAGAAATTTAAAAGCAGCGGCCATTCAGATCATGGATCAGTTTGACGGCTGCATTCCATCTTCTAAGGAAGAACTTTTAACACTTCCGGGAATTGGCAGCTACACAGCCGGGGCAATCTCTTCCATTGCCTACGGGGTTCCTAATCCGGCAGTGGATGGAAATGTGCTCCGTGTGATCTCAAGATTACAGGGTGACTATTCTGATATAAAAAAGGCGTCTGTAAAAACTGCCATGGAACAGGAAATAGCGGCTGTTATGCCAAAAGATGCAGCCAGCAGCTATAATCAGGGACTGATCGAGATCGGTGCCCTGGTGTGTATTCCGGGAGGAGAGCCAAGATGCAGGGAATGTCCGCTGGAGTCTTTATGTATTACAAAGAAAAAGGGACTGTGGAAGGAGATACCTGTAAAATCGGTTCCCAAGCCTAAAAGAATGGAAGAAAAAACGGTCTTTTTAGTAGAATGGAAGGAGAAAGTAGCTATCCACAAACGGCCGCCGAAGGGCCTTCTGGCTTCCCTTTATGAACTTCCCAATATAGAAGGGCATCTGACAAAAGAGGAAGCGGCAGAGCAGATAAAAAGCTGGATCTGGGAAGGTGATGGGAAACAGGAGGAGAAAACCACCGGCATTACAGTGGAACCTTTGGGGACAGCAAAACATATCTTTTCCCATGTACAGTGGGATATGGTGGGGTACAGAGTAAAGATCGCCTGGGAAAATGAAAAAGAACCAGGGGAACTTTTAGAAAACACGCATTTTTTTATGGTTGACAGGGCAGCGTTAAAGGAAGAGTATTCCGTTCCGTCTGCTTTTGGAGCTTACGTAAGACTACTTGGATAAAATACAGAAAGAATGGACACAATGAAAGCGAGGGATGCAGGATGAAAAAAATGCTGTTTCTTTTTAATCCACGTTCCGGGAAGGAGCAGATCAAAAGTCATTTGCTGCGAATTCTGGATATTTTTTCAAAAGCCGGGTACGATATTCATGTACATGTGACCCAGTGCCAGTTAGATGCAAGAAAGACAGTGGAGCACCTTGGAAAAAATGTAGATGTGATCGTCTGCAGCGGTGGAGACGGTACTTTAAATGAAACCATATCAGGAATGTTACAGCTGAAAAAGACCCCTTCTTTAGGCTATATTCCTGCCGGATCTACCAATGATTTTGCCTCCAGTTTAAAAATTTCCAAAAATATGGAAAAAGCAGCCCGGGAGATCGTAAATGGTTTCCCGGTACCGGTGGATGCAGGTATGTTCTGTGGCGACCGCAGTTTTATTTATATTGCGGCATTTGGCGCTTTTACAGAAGTATCTTACCAGACGCCCCAGGACCGGAAAAATCTGTTAGGGCATCAGGCGTATATGATCGAAAGCGTAAAGAGTCTGGCTTCCATCAAGCCTTATCACATGCGGGTAGAGTGGGACGATCAGATTTTAGAAGAGGATTTTGTATTCGGAATGGTGACCAATACAAGAAGCGTAGGCGGCTTTAAAGGGCTGGTAAATCAGTCCGTATCCTTAAATGACGGTGTTTTTGAGGTCCTGCTGATCCGGATGCCAAAGACCCCGTTAGATCTAAGCAACATTATTTCTTATATGTTCCTGGTGGAAGAGCCAAACGAATATGTCTATAAATTTAAGGCTTCCGCTATTCGTTTTACGTCAGAAGAAAGCGTAGACTGGGTACTGGATGGGGAATACGGCGGCGCAAGGACAGAGGTTACAATTGAAAACCTGAGAGAGAGGATCCCTTTCCTTCTTCCATATAAAATGTAACAGTTCAGTCACTTTAAAAAAAGTTGTCGATTGATGTTGAAAAAAATAAAAAACTGGTATATAATGATAAGTTGTGGGAGTATCCACGTTTACCTTTAAGCGAAAGGACGTTTATCATTGGAAAAGGACGATTTTTTAAAAAAGCTGGAAAAGCTGGTTGCGCATGCAAAATCCAAGCATAATACTGTGGATGCAGGCGAGATCAACGATTTTTTTGTCGGAGATAACCTTTCTCCGGAGCAGATGGATCAGATTTACAGTTACCTGGAGAACCGTAATATCGATGTAGTTCCCGTACTGGACGAAGCAATGTTGAATGCAGATCCTGCTCTGGATGATATCGGGCTTGATCTTGACTTAGATGACGACAGCTTTATGAAAGATGCGGAAGATGAGGATATCGATCTTGACGCAGTAGATCTTTTAGAGGGTATTGGAACGGAAGATCCGGTCCGTATGTATCTGAAAGAGATCGGTACTGTACCTCTTCTTACAGCAGACGAAGAACTGGAGCTTGCACAGCGCAAGGCAGATGGGGATGAAGCTGCCAAGGAAAGACTGATCGAGGCGAACCTGCGTCTGGTAGTCAGCATTGCAAAGCGTTATACAGGTCGTGGAATGAGTTTCCTGGATCTGGTTCAGGAAGGAAACTTAGGACTGATCAAAGGCGTTGAAAAGTTTGATTATACAAAAGGTTATAAGTTAAGTACATATGCAACATGGTGGATCCGTCAGTCCGTAACAAGAGCACTGGCAGATCAGGCAAGAACCATCCGTGTACCGGTGCATATGGTAGAGACCATCAACAAGATGTCAAAGATGCAGCGTAAGCTGACACTGGAACTGGGCTATGAGCCTTCTGTTGCAGAGCTGGCAGAAGCACTTGATATGACAGAAGATAAGGTTATGGAGATCATGCAGATCGCCAGAGAACCAGCTTCCCTTGAAACACCAATTGGTGAGGAAGATGACTCCAACCTGGGAGATTTCGTTGCTGACAGCAATGTAGTGACTCCGGAGGGAAATGTAGAGTCTGTTATGTTAAGAGAGCACATTGACGCACTTTTAGGAGATCTGAAAGAGAGAGAGCGTCAGGTCATCGTGCTTCGTTTTGGTCTGGAAGACGGACATCCAAGGACACTGGAAGAAGTTGGAAAAGAATTTAACGTAACCAGAGAGCGTATCCGTCAGATCGAGGCAAAGGCACTGCGCAAGCTTCGCAATCCGGTAAGAAGCAAGAGAATCCGTGATTTCCTGTAGGATATAATGAGTGCAGGAAGCCTTCGAACGCGTCACTGGCGCGTTTTCGACATGCATGGCAAAACAAGCGGCTGCGTCAGCAGGCAGTGGAGCGCAGCAGCGCGTGAACCTGAGTGAAATTGGGCACAGTGAAATAGAACACTTAAAAAGGGCGGCTTTAAGGAGCGGTCCTTTTTTACTGGATTTTAAGGGAATGAAAACTACAGCTTCGCCATCAGGCGAACAAGCGATAGAACACAGGAGGCCATAGATGGCAGCACAGCAGCAGAAAGAAAATTACCAGAGGGTACTGGATCAGACCATAGAACAGCTTACAAAAGAGGGAAAGGTGCCGACGCTTCTCCTTCACAGCTGCTGTGCGCCCTGCAGCAGCTATGTGTTGGAATACCTTTCTAAATACTTTAAGATCACGTTATTATATTACAACCCCAATATTTCCCTAAAAGAGGAATACGAGGCCCGTGTAAGGGAGCAGAAGCGCCTGATCGGGGAAATGGACTTTGTTCATCCGGTACAGTTCATGGAAGGAAAATATCTGCCAGAGGAGTTTTACAGGGCAGTAAAAGGCCATGAGGAAGACAAAGAAGGGGGAGAACGCTGCTTTATCTGCTACGAACAGCGCCTTAGGGAAGGGGCAATTGTAGCGAAAGCAGGCGGCTTTGATTATTTTACCACCACACTTTCCATCAGCCCTTTAAAGAACGCACAGAAGTTAAATGAGATCGGTATCCGCTTAGGAGAAGAATACGGAGTGCCTTATCTTAAGTCTGATTTTAAGAAAAAGAACGGATACAAGCGGTCTGTAGAACTGTCTGCCCAACATCATCTGTACAGGCAGAATTACTGCGGGTGTGTGTTCTCAAAGCGGGAAGCTGAACTTAGAGAACAGCAGTCGAAAGAGCAGTAATGGCAGCGAAGGATAGCTGATATAACTGTTATAAGCTTAACAATATTATCTCTGTATTAACTTGACATCACCACTCAGATGTAATAAAATTTACTTATAAGGTTCGGCGGAAAGCCGGGAACCGGCGTATAAAAATGCGATAAGGAGAGTATAATTATGATCAGCAAGAATTTAACAGTAGTTAATCCATCCGGTTTACATTTAAGACCAGCAGGCGTTTTATCCCAGACAGCTATGAAGTTTAAGAGCGATATCACCATTATCTGCGGTGAAAAGAAGATCGTTGCAAAGAGCGTATTAAACGTAATGGCAGCTGGTATCAAGTGCGGAACAGAGATCACTCTGGTTTGCGATGGCGAGGATGAAGAAGAAGCTATGAAGACCATCAGCCAGGCAATCGAAAGCGGCTTAGGTGAGATGTAATTTTTACTCCAGAATGCAATAAAAGAAGAAGGGTCATGCCTTGTAAGGTGTGGCTCTTTTTTGTGTACTAGGAAATTCCGTTGGAACTCCCTGGTACACAAAAAGGCACGACCTGCCAACGATGCGCACTCGCGCGATGATGAAGTTTGTCGCAAGCGACCGCGCTCGGCGCGAGAATGTGCCAAGGCACATTCTTATTTGTACGTGCACAGTCTGCTTTCCGTAAACGATTATGATGCCCCTCCGTTTCGCTTAAGAATAGAAAGTGAAAAATTAAGAAAATAAAGTGTGTCAAAGGGTTGATTTTACACGAACAATAGAGATAATAAATGCAAAACATTTCAAAATATTCTGGCAAAAATAATAACAACATTAAATAATCTAATTATCTGACAATATCACGAAAATCAATTGTTTACAAATGAGAAAAATAGTAGTATTATCTGCTCAATAAAAAAGTGCTGATGCTTATACGTCTTACCCCAACTGTGAAAGAACATCCCCCATATCGTTCTTTCCTGTGACATAAGCTTAGAGGAAGATCCCATTTCCTGAGGCACGTAAAGAAAGGAAGAACACTATGGATCCCAAACAGAAACTGCCGGGACTGTATGACCCTCGTTTTGAGCATGATAACTGCGGTATCGGTGCAGTTGCCAATATCAAAGGCATCAAAACACATAAAACAGTTGACCAGGCACTCCACATTGTAGAACACTTAGAGCACAGAGCAGGTAAAGACGCAGAGGGAAAGACCGGTGACGGTGTCGGTATCATGCTTCAGATCTCCCACCGTTTCTTTAAGAAAGCAGCAGCACAGGCTGGTATTACCTTAGGCGGTGAGAGAGAATACGGCGTTGGTATGTTCTTCTTCCCACAGGATGAACTTGCCAGAAAACAGGCCATGAAGATGTTTGAGATCATCGTCAAGAAAGAGGGACTTACCTTCCTTGGATGGAGAGATGTTCCTACAACACCGGATGTATTAGGCAAAAAAGCAGTAGACGTTATGCCTTACATTGTCCAAGGCTTTGTTGCAAAACCTGCCAACGTAAAGAAAGGATTGGACTTTGACAGAAAGCTGTATGTAGTCCGCCGTGTATTTGAACAGAGTAATGAAGATACCTATGTAGTATCCTTAAGCAGCAGGACCATTGTATACAAAGGTATGTTCCTGGTAAGCGAGCTGCGTCTGTTCTTTGCGGACCTTCAGGATAAGGATTATGAGTCTGCCATTGCCATCGTACATTCCCGTTTCAGTACCAACACCAATCCAAGCTGGATGAGAGCTCATCCTTACCGTTTTATCGTTCACAACGGCGAGATCAACACCATCCGCGGCAACGTAGATAAGATGCTGGCCCGTGAAGAGAACATGGAGTCTGAGTATTTTAAGTACGATATGCACAAAGTCCTTCCTATTATTAATCAGGAAGGTTCTGACTCAGCCATGCTGGACAATGCCCTGGAATTTATGGTCATGAGTGGTATGGACCTGCCGCTGGCTGTTATGGTAACCATTCCTGCTCCATGGGAACATGATAAATACATGGACTCCGAGATCAAGGACTTCTACCGCTACTATGCAACTATGATGGAGCCGTGGGACGGACCTGCATCCATCCTGTTTACAGATGGTGATGTGGTAGGTGCAATCCTTGACCGAAATGGCCTGCGTCCATCCCGTTACTATATTACAGATGACGGCTATATGATCCTTTCTTCTGAGGTTGGTGCCATTGATATTGACCAGACAAAGGTTATTAAAAAAGACCGCCTTCGTCCTGGAAAAATGCTTCTGGTAGATACAGTAGAAGGAAAAATGGTAAGCGATGAGGAATTAAAACTGCGCTATGCAGAGAAAAATCCTTATGGTGAGTGGCTGGACTCCAATCTGGTAGAATTAGATGATCTGAAAGTACCGAACCAGGCAGCTCCTACACTTACAAAAGAAGAGCGTCTCCGCTTACAGAAGACTTATGGCTATACTTACGAGCAGTACCGCACCATGATCCTTCCAATGGCATTAAACGGTGCAGAAGCTGTTTCAGCTATGGGTGTTGACTCTCCGTTAGCAGTGCTTTCCAAGAAGCATCAGCCATTATTTAACTACTTTAAGCAGTTATTTGCACAAGTTACCAACCCGCCGATCGATGCCATCCGTGAGGAGATCGTTACTTCCACTACTGTATATGTAGGTGAAGAGGGCAATATCCTGGAGGAGACACCGGAAAACTGCAAGATCCTCCGTGTAGAAAATCCGATCCTTACAGAAACCGATCTGTTAAAGATCAAAAACATGAAAAAACCTGGCTTTAAGGTAGAAGTGATCCCCATCACTTATTATAAGAACACTTCCCTTGAAAAGGCCATTGACCGTCTGTTCCTGGAAGTAGACCGTGCACATAAAGACGGTGCCAATATCATTATCCTTTCTGACCGTGATATTGATGAGAACCATGTGCCGATCCCATCCTTACTGGCTGTATCTGCTCTTCAGCAGTACCTGGTACGTACCAAGAAGCGTACAAGTGTGGCCCTGATCTTAGAGAGCGGCGAGCCAAGAGAGGTTCATCATTTTGCAACTTTATTAGGTTATGGTGCCTGTGCCATCAACCCATATCTGGCTCATGAGTCCATCCGTTACCTGATTGAGACAGGTATGTTAAATAAAGATTATTATGCAGCTGTAAAGGACTATGACCTGGCAGTGCTTCACGGTATTGTAAAGATCGCATCCAAGATGGGTATTTCCACCATCCAGTCTTATCAGGGATCCCAGATCTTTGAGTCCATCGGTATCTCCAAGGAAGTAGTGGATAAGTACTTTACAGATACAGTAAGCCGTGTTGGCGGTGTTACTTTAAAGGATATTGAAAATGATATGGACGTGCTCCATTCTGCAGCTTTTGATCCGCTGGGACTGGATGTAGATCTGACTCTTGACAGTGTGGGAAGCCACAAGTCACGTTCCGGTCAGGAAGAGCATTTATACAATCCTCTTACTATCCATCTCCTTCAGGAAGCAACCAGAAAGGGCGATTACAGCATTTTCAAACAGTATACAGATACACTGGATAATGAAGGAAAGACCTATCATCTGAGAAATCTGATGGACTTTAATTATCCGGAAGATGGCGGTATCCCCATTGAGCAGGTAGAAAGTGTAGACTCCATTGTTCGCCGCTTTAAGACAGGCGCTATGTCTTATGGTTCCATTTCACAGGAAGCCCATGAGACACTGGCTATTGCCATGAACCGGATCCACGGTAAGTCAAATACAGGTGAAGGTGGTGAGAGCCTGGAGCGTCTGGTTCCCGGTCCTGCTGACAATAACCGCTGTTCTGCTATCAAGCAGGTAGCTTCCGGTCGTTTCGGTGTTACCAGCCGCTATCTGGTAAGCGCCCAGGAGATCCAGATCAAGATGGCACAGGGCGCAAAGCCTGGTGAAGGCGGACAGCTTCCTGGAAAGAAAGTATATCCATGGATCGCAAAGACCAGACATTCAACTACAGGTGTAAGCCTGATCTCCCCGCCACCGCATCACGATATTTATTCCATTGAGGACCTGGCACAGCTGATCTATGACTTAAAGAACTCGAATACAAGAGCAAGGATCTCTGTAAAACTGGTTTCTGAGGCTGGTGTTGGTACTGTTGCAGCAGGTGTTGCAAAGGCAGGCGCACAGGTTATCCTGATCTCCTCCTATGACGGTGGTACAGGTGCGGCTCCAAGAAACTCTATCTACAATGCAGGTCTTCCATGGGAGCTTGGTGTTGCAGAGGCACATCAGTCCCTGATCATGAACGGACTGCGTGACAGAGTGGTACTGGAAACAGATGGTAAGTTAATGACCGGCCGTGACGTTGCCATTGCCTGTATGTTAGGTGCAGAGGAATTTGGTTTTGCAACAGCTCCTCTTGTAACTATGGGCTGCGTTATGATGCGTGTGTGCAACCTGGATACATGTCCAATGGGTATTGCAACCCAAAATCCGGAACTTCGCAAGCGTTTCAAGGGCAAACCGGAGTATGTTGTAAACTTTATGAAGTTCATTGCAGAAGAGCTGCGTGAATATATGGCAAAACTGGGTGTACGTACAGTAGATGAGCTGGTAGGACGTACAGACCTGTTAAAGAGAAAAGATGATATTGAATACAGCCGTGCAAAAGAAGTAGACTTAAGCCGTATCCTGGACAACCCATATGAGGGCGTAAAACTGGCTGGTTATAATGCAAAAGAGGTCTATGACTTTAAGTTAGATGAGACGGTAGATGAAAGCATTTTATTAAAGAAGTTAAAGAGTGCTTTAAATAATGGACAGAAGAAGAGCATCCAGTTAGATGTAAGCAATGTAAACCGTACTTTAGGTACCATTTTCGGTTCTGAGATCACCAGAAAGTACCCGGATGGTCTGCCGGAAGATACCTTTACCATCAGCTGCAACGGCAGCGGCGGCCAGAGCTTTGGCGCATTTATCCCTAAGGGCCTGACTCTGGAACTGACAGGCGACTCCAATGACTACTTTGGAAAAGGCTTATCCGGCGGCAAGCTGATCGTATATCCTCCTCAGGGTGTTCAGTTTAAGGCAGAGGACAACATTATAATAGGAAACGTTGCACTTTACGGTGCTACCAGCGGCAAGGCATTTATCAACGGAATTGCAGGTGAACGTTTCTGCGTCCGCAACTCCGGAGCTACTGCAGTAGTAGAAGGAACCGGCGATCACGGCTGCGAATATATGACCGGTGGCTGTGTAGTAGTCCTTGGACCGACTGGAAAGAACTTTGCAGCTGGTATGAGCGGCGGTATTGCCTATGTATTAGATGAAGACCGTAGTTTTTATAAGCGTTTAAATAAGGAACTGGTTTCCTTTGAAGATGTCTCCAATAAATATGATGTATTAGAGCTGAAAGGCCTGATCCAGGAACATGTAGCATACACTAACTCTGAAAAGGGCAAACGTATCTTAGACCATTTCAGCGAGTATCTGCCTAAGTTTAAGAAGATCGTGCCTCACGACTACCGCCGCATGATGAATGCCATTGTGCAGATGGAAGAAAAAGGCTTAAATAGTGAGCAGGCACAGATCGAAGCATTTTATGCAAACATCAGAGGTTAAGGAGGCGCTGAAAAATGGGAAAGATTACAGGATTCTTAGAGTATGAACGTGAAAATGGAAAGGCGCTTCCACCAAAGGAGCGCATTAAAAACTGGAATGAATTCCACATTCCGTTAAGTGAAGAGGAACAGAAATTACAGGGCGCACGCTGCATGGACTGCGGCGTTCCCTTCTGCCAGTCCGGCATGATGATGTGCGGCATGGTAAGCGGCTGTCCTTTAAATAACCTGATCCCGGAGTGGAATGACCTTGTATACACAGGAAACTGGCAGCAGGCATTTAACCGCTTGAAAAAGACCAACTGTTTTCCGGAGTTTACCTCCAGAGTATGCCCTGCACCCTGTGAAGCTGCATGTACCTGCGGTTTAAATGGCGATCCGGTATCTATTAAGGAAAATGAGCACGCTATTATTGAAAAGGCATACGAAGAAGGCTATGCAAAGGTAAAACCACCTACAGTGCGTACCGGTAAGAAAGTGGCTGTGATCGGTTCCGGACCTTCCGGACTGGCAGCAGCAGACCAGTTAAATAAAAGAGGACACAGCGTAACTGTATTTGAGCGCAGTGACCGTGTAGGTGGCCTGTTAATGTATGGCATCCCAAATATGAAGCTGGAGAAATGGGTCATCGACCGTAAAGTCAATGTAATGAAGGAAGAAGGAGTTATCTTTATTACCAATGCAGATGTGGGAAGAAATTATAAGGCAGCCAAGATCCTTCGTGATTTTGACAGCATTATCCTGGCATGCGGCGCTTCTAATCCAAGAAATATTGATGTTCCTGGAAGAGATGCTGCTGGTATCTATTTTGCAGTGGATTATCTGAAGGCAAATACAAAGAGCCTTTTAGACTCCAATTTAGAGGATGGAAATTATATCTCTGCCAAAGACAAACATGTAATTGTCATCGGCGGCGGTGATACAGGAAATGACTGTGTGGGAACTTCCATCCGTCAGGGCTGCGCTTCTGTGACCCAGTTGGAGATGATGCCAAAGCCACCTGTAAAGAGAACTGAGAATAATACATGGCCGGAGTGGCCACGGATCCTAAAGACGGACTACGGTCAGGAGGAGGCCATCAGCGTATTTGGCTCTGATCCACGTATTTACCAGACTACTGTAAAGGAGTTTGTAAAAGACGGGGAAGGAAAGCTTTGCAAGGTGATCTTAGTCAGTCTTACACCGCAGAAAAATCCGGAAACAGGCCGTACCATGATGGTGCCGGTAGAAGGCAGTGAAAAAGAAGTGCCTGCAGATCTGGTACTGATCGCAGCCGGTTTCTTAGGATGCCAGGATTATGTGGCCGATGCTTTTGGAGTAGAGCGCAATGCAAGAACCAATGTAGCCACAGAAGCAGGAAGCTACAAGACCAATGTAGACAAAGTCTTTGTAGCCGGAGATATGCACAGAGGCCAGTCACTGGTTGTATGGGCGATCAGAGAGGGAAGAGAAGTAGCCGGTCAGGTAGACCGCAGTCTGATGGGATACACCAATCTGCATTAAATATGGAAAGAGTTCCGCCTGTTGGCGGATGTGTAACACCAATTCTGCAGCAGCACCCCGCCGTCAGGCGGGGTGTTTTGCGTTACCAATATGACAAAAATCCAAAATTTGTCTATTGCCATATCCGCCGCTCTAACGTATAATAAAAGTTCAGGTTCACACTTTGGACACAAAAGGAGCGGCAGGACATGGCGGCATTTACGAAACTTGTGATCATGAGGGTATTTGAAAATCTGTTGTCTGTGAAACCCTTAGAGAAGATAACGGTAAAAGACATTACAGACCAGTGCGGCATTTCACGTAATACCTTCTATTATCATTACCAGGACATTTATCAGGTTTTTAAGGCATATATAGATTATTCCCTGGAAGAAATATTCAAATTTCTTCAGCAGGAAAATGAAAAAGACCAGGATCATATTTGTGAAAAGGCAGTAGAATTCCTGGAAAACCACAGGACCATATTTGAAAATATTCTCCGTTCCGCAAAAAGTGAGGAAGTACACAAGATATTAGATGACGGTTCCAGCCGTTTTTTCCGTTATGTGATTGACCGAGTGGGAGAAGGTATTGATTCAGAGCCGGAAGACAGAGAGATGATCTGTGCTATGTGCCAGCATGCAGTTGGAGAAATTATGCATGAATGGTTAAGCAGGGAAAATGCAGATAAAAAGTCACTGTCAGATATCCTGATGCGGGCCAATTATCTTTTTGGCGGTGGATTGGAACGGGCTTTAGAGCGAAGCGCAAACCGCTTCCGGAATTGATAAAATGTATCAAAATAAATGATAATAAATTAACAAATTAGTACACTTAATAGCCGAATGTACAAAAACTGTGCATTCGGTTTTATTTTGTCTATTGCTCTTTAAACAAAAATCCATATAATGATTAATTGTGACTGAGAGAAGGCAAAATTTCCCCGGTCTCCTTTGGCACATGAAAGTGTGCATTTGGGACAGCAGCCTGGGGAAGAACAGGAGATGAAGCAGGATGCCAACACAAAAGTTCATAAATCTTACGGAAAGTAAGAAGCAGACGATCCTCACAGCCATGTGCAGGGAGTTTATGAATATCCCTTATTCAGAGATCCGCATCAGCAATCTGATCCAGAAAGCGGGTATATCCAGAGCCAGCTTTTATCTGTATTTTGAAGATAAAGAAGATCTGTTAGGTTGTATTGCAGAGTCCTGGGTAGATGTGATATTACGCAAACTGACAGAAGCGTTTAGAGTGTCAGACGGAAGCTATTATGAAGGCATGAAGCTTTGGATGAGTCAGGCACTGGAAAATGACATTTCCAGAGAAGTATGGAAAGTCTATAAACGGGTCATGGAAGAAGAGGATTTCACAAGGAAAAGCAAGATGGGGGCTTTACAGTTTAAGGCAAGTCCCAAGTGGCGTCAGGTCATAGAAGAATGTTATGGTCATATGGACCAGAGCAGATATCCGGGACTGACACCGGAAAAACTGGCATATGCTGTTGATATGGGACTGCTGGCTATGGTCCAGCTTTCCATGCGCTATGTAGAGCACTATGCTCCTTTGGCAGAGTTAAAGGAGGCTGCATGGCACCAGCTGACAATATTAGACAAAGGGATCAGAGAGTGATCCGAAAGTTTGAGAAAAAGAAAGGAAGGCACAGGAAAATGAAAAAAAATGTAAAAAGACTCATCGCGGGAGCGGTAGTTCTTTTGGTAGCAGCGGGTATTGTTGTCCGTATTGCCGGTGGCAACAAAAAAGAAGAAGAATATGAAACCCGTCCAACCGTAGCTGTTGAAAATCCAAAAACAGGAGATATCACTCTGTATACCGATCTGACCGGTACGATTGAACCAATCTCCAAGGCAGTTGTACAGCCAAAGATCGGCGGAGAACTTCTGGAGGTAAACTTCCAGGCTGGTGATCAGGTAGAAGCTGGTCAGGTGCTTTGTAAGATCGACTCTGACGCACTGACTGCTTTACAGCTTCAGATGCAGTCCGCTTCTGTAGCAGCAGACAATGCAGCAAGAGAACTGGCACGTATCCAGCCTCTGTATGCATCTGGCTATATTTCACAGCAGCAGTTTGATCAGGCACAGTCTTCTGCAACCAGCGCCCAGCTGGCATACGAGTCTGCAAAGAACCAGTATGACCTGCAGGTAGAATACACTACAGTAACAGCACCGATCAGTGGTGTGATCGAGTCCAGAAATGTAGAACCACATGATCATATTGGAACAGACACCAAGATCTGCGTAATCTCCGGTGGTGACCAGCTTCAGGTTAAATTTGGTGTTACAGAAAAGATCCTTCGCAATATGAAGGTAAATGATCCGGTCCAGGTTGAAAAGAACGGTACTGATTACGAAGGTAATGTAACAGAAATCGGCAGTATGGTAAACTCCGCAACCGGCCTGTATGACGCAAAGGCATTTGTAAACAATGCAGAAAGCCTTACAAGCGGAACCAAAGTAAAACTGACTGTGGTTATGGATCAGGTAAAAGATGTACTGACCGTTCCTGTAGATGCTGTAAACTATGATAATGGAAAGGCATTTGTATACTGCTATGACAATGGCGCTGCAAAGAAGGTTATGATAGAAGCCGGTATTTATGATGCACAGACCATGGAGGTTAAGTCCGGACTGACTGCAGGCGACCAGGTCATCACAACCTGGAGCAATGAGCTGGTAGATGGACAGGAAGTTCTTATAGACAGTGACAATGGACAGAATGAAAATGCAGCCCAGGGAGAAAGCGCTGCAGAAAATGCTGGAGAAGAAACACAGAAAGCAGGTGAATAAAAGATGTTAAATCTGACAAAATTTGCGGTACGCAAGCCTGTGACCATTATCATGTGTTTGCTGACCATTGCATATTTTGGTATCCAGTCCCTGTTAGGGACCAAGGTAGAGCTGACTCCTGAGATGGAATTCCCTATGCTGGTTGTCAGCACTGTTTACGCAGGAGCAAGCCCTGATGATATCAAGGACCTGATCGCAACCAAACAAGAAGATGCGGTTTCGTCATTGGATGATGTTAAAAACGTTTATTCCTTCTCACAGGATAACGTAGCCATCGTTTTAGTTGAATATAATTACGGTACCAACATTGATACTGCATACATCAACTTAAAGAAAGCGATCGACGGTATTAAGAGTGACCTGCCTGATGACGCAAATGAGCCAAATATCATGGAAATGGATATGAACTCCCAGCCTGTTATCACACTGGCTGTAGGTGGTCAGGTAGACGGAAACCTTTATACATATGTAGAAAACAATATCAAGCCGGAACTGGAAAAATTAGGTTCTGTTGGTGAAGTTTCTCTGGCAGGTGGCCAGAAAGAATATATCAGCATCAAGCTGGATCCTGAAAAAGTAGCGCAGTATGGCCTTAGCATGTCACGTATTGCACAGTTTGTAGGTGCTGCAGACTTTACCATTCCTGCAGGTGATGTAAACGTAGGAAAGCAGAATCTGTCTGTCAGCGTCGGAAATGATTTTGACAACACAGAAGCACTGAAAAATGTAGCGATCCCGCTGGCAAATGGAGATGTGATCCATCTTTCTGATGTGGCAACTGTTTCCAATGCTTTGGAAGATGCAGATTCTATTGGCCGTTATAATGGTCAGGACATTGTATCTGTATCCATTAAAAAACAGCAGAGTTCTACTGCTATTGATGTATCAAAAGATGTTTTAAAGCAGGTAAGTGTACTGGAAAAGACTTATCCGGGACTTACATTTACCGTGGTCAATGATTCCAGTGATATGATCACCGAATCAATTACCAACGTATTCCAGACTATGATCATGGCGGTCATTTTGTCTATGATCATTCTGTGGCTGTTCTACGGAGATATACGTGCCTCTGTTATTGTAGGTACTTCTATCCCTATTTCAATCATGCTGACCCTGATTGCCATGTCGCTTATGGGATTTTCCTTAAACGTAATCTCACTGACATCCCTGGTACTTGGTGTAGGTATGATGGTAGATAACTCCATCAACGTATTGGATGGCTGTTTCCGTGCAAAAGAACATAGAAACTTTTTTGATGCGGCTATTGAAGGAAGCCGTATTATGATCACTTCCATTGTAGGTGGTACAGCCACTACCTGCGTTGTATTTATCCCGCTGGCAATGCTTTCCGGTCTGTCCGGTCAAATGTTTAAGCAGTTAGGTTTCACGATCGTATTCAGTTTGATCGCGTCCTTATTCTCTGCGGTCACCATCGTACCGCTGTGTTATTATCAGTGGCATCCGGTAGAAAAGGAAAATGCACCTGTTGCCGGTTTTATACGTAAATGCCAGGAAATTTACCGTAATATCATGCCTGGTATTATCCCGAAGACAAAGACAGTTATCAGTGCCAGTATTTTACTGCTTGTATTTTCCTTCTTCTTAGCTTCCAGACTGGATGTAAAGCTGATGGTTTCTACAGATGAAGGTATTGTAGATGTAACTGTTAAAACAAAACCGGGTCTTTCTGTTGCTGCTGTTAATGACACAGTGTCCCAGATTGAAAATATGGTGGCAAATGACGAAGAAGTCGATCATTATCTGCTGACATACGGTTCCAGTGGTTTAAGTACCATGGGCGGCAGCAGCGTTACCTTAAGTGCTTACTTAAAGGATGACCGTAAAATGTCCACAGATGAAGTCATCGACAAATGGACCCGTGAAACAGAAAATTACAAAGATATTTCTGTAACAATGGAACAGGGAAGTACCACTTCTTCCTCCATGAGCAGTACCAATCAGATCGAAGTTGACTTACAGAGTACCGATTACGATGCTTTAAAGAAAGCTTCTGATGAACTGGTAGAAGAACTGCGTAAGAGAGAAGATGTAATGCAGGTACATTCTTCTATTGAAAATGCGGCACCTGTTATCAAGGTAAATGTAGATCCTGTTTTAGCACAGGCAGAAGGTCTTACACCTGCGTCCATCGGATCTCTGATCTACAGCAATTTAAGTGGTATCAAGGCAACCACAGTCCGTGTAAACGGTGAAGATACAGATGTAAGAGTAGAATTTGATGCAGATAAATATGACAGCATTGACAAACTGCAGGGAATGATGATCACCACAGCTACAGGAACAACCCTTCCTCTGGAAGATCTGGCGACGATCCACTACGAAGACAGTCCGCAGCAGATCCAGCGTAAGAATAAGCAGTACCAGGTATCTATTACGATGGAGCCACAGTCTGAGTATAAGAAAACAGCTGAAAAAGATGTGAAGGAATTTGTGCGTAACTGGAATATGCCAAATGAGGTAGAAATGGCGCCAAATGCCATGGATGAGAGCATGGGAAGCGAGATCGGTGCTTTAGGAGGCGCTCTTATAACCGGCGTTTTCCTGGTATTTGTTGTAATGGCTATCCAGTTTGAGTCACCTAAGTTCTCACTGATGATCATGACGACCATTCCATTCTCACTGATAGGATCCTTTGGACTTCTGTTCCTGGCAGACAGTCCCATCAGTATGGTATCTATGTTAGGTTTCCTGATGTTAGTTGGTACGGTAGTAAACAATGGTATTTTGTATGTAGATACGGTAAACCAGTTCCTTGCAGAAATGCCTCTGGATAAGGCGCTGGTAGAAGCTGGTGCTATCCGTATGAGACCTATTTTGATGACAACAGGAACAACCGTGATCTCCATGCTTCCTAACGCAGTTGCTTACGGTAAATCCGGTGCCATGATGCAGGGCCTTGCACTGGTAGATGTAGGTGGTCTGATCGCAGCAACGATCCTGACACTGATCCTTCTTCCAACTTATTACAGACTGGTCCACAATATGGGACGTAAGGCAGTTGGGGAAGATGTGCCTATGGTTTCTGATTAAAAATTAAGATAAGTAAGATAATAAGAGAGCAGGACTTTTGTGGTTTTGCTCTCTTTTGGCGTTGTTACAGTTCAGCCATGACATGGCGTTATGCTTTTTGTATAAACCTGATTGACGTTTTGCCTGAAAAATTGTATAATTGATAAAGAATTTGGAAATTTTCAGACGGGAGAATACAAATGATCGCATTAAAGGCCGAAGATGTAAAGTCCTTTACTACCAAACTGTTTGTACGGGAGGATTTTGATGCATTTCTGGTAAAAGAAGTGAACATTACCACCTACAACAGTTTTTCCATTGACGGACATGTAAAACAGGGCTATTACACAGAGGAAGAACGGGAAGAAAACAACATAGAAGAGTTTTCAACCTGGAAAACCTTAAGGCCTTTTTGTTTTTCACTGATCAAAGGAAAAAAGCTTCCTGGAAGTTTTCGCATCGTGCTGCAGCTGCCAAAGGCGGGGACAGATAAATTTGCCGCAAGAACAGGCGCCGGGATCGATGGAAACCAGATCGTAGGGTTATATCTGAATATACGTTACGATAATGGGGAAATGTATTGTATTACCGGAACATCATTAAATTTTTTCACCATGGACAAAACGCTGGATCTTGAATGGGACAAGGCGGTCAAACAGTTTTTACAGTCCCATGAGATTCCATGTACAGAGGCAACTGAAGGATAAAAGCAGGAGGAAATGGCATGGATAAAAACAATTTTTCACAGAAATTGGCGGAACTTACAGCTCTGGCAGCGGTCAGTGAGAACAAACTCCAGATGACACAGGTTCTGGACGCTTTTGCTAAAGAACAGGTGACACCGGAAGAAATGGAATCTGTTTATGCCAAGCTGGAAAAAAAGGGGATCCAGATACTGACAGAGGGGGAAGAAGGGGATTTAGCAGATGAAAGTCTTCTTTTAGATGACGGGGATGATTCGGATGATTCTGTTTCCAGCATCATTGGAGATAAATACAGGTGGAGTCACAACGATTCTTTAGATGACGGGGACAATGATGAGTTTACGTCTTCTTCTGCCGATGATGAAGAAGGGAAAAATGCTACCCAGGAGCAGTTATTAGAGGGCGTTGCAAGTACAGATCCCATTCGTGAATATTTAAAAGAGATCGGTTCTATCCCCCTGTTGACCCAGGAACAGGAACAGGATCTGGCAAAGCGTAAATCCGAGGGAGATGCAGAAGCAGGAAAGAAGTTAGTAGAAGCAAACCTTCGTCTGGTAGTCAGCATTGCAAAGCGCTATACCGGTCGTGGTATGAGTTTTCTGGATCTGGTCCAGGAGGGAAATATCGGTCTTATGAAGGCTGTAGAGAAGTTTGATTATACAAAGGGATACCGTCTCAGTACCTATGCCACATGGTGGGTAAAACAGTCTGTTACAAGAGCTTTGGCAGACCAGTCCCGTACCATCCGCCTGCCGGTCCATATGGTAGAAGCGGTAAACCGCATCAGAAAAGCCCAGAGAGCTTTAGCTGTAAAGCTTGGAAGAGAGCCTTCCAATGAAGAAATCGGCAAAGAAGTGGGAATGTCTGAAAAGCGGGTTACAGAGCTGATGCAGTCTTCCGGTGATACGGTATCCTTAGAGACACCGGTAGGAGATGAAGACGGCTCAAATTTAGGCGATTTTGTGGCAGATGATTCCAATGCTTCCACAGAGGAAAAAGCAGAAAGCGTCTTTTTAAGAGAAGAGATCGAACAGATGCTCCAGGGGTTGAATCCAAGGGAAAGGGAAGTGATCATCTTGAGATTTGGTCTTGAAAGCGGCCATCCCCTGACACTGGAAGAAGTAGGAAAGCGCTTCAAAGTTACCAGAGAGCGTATCAGGCAGATTGAGACAGCAGCGCTTAGAAAGCTTCGCAATCCGTCCAGAAGTAAGAAAATCAGGGATTTTCTGCCGTGAAAAATTTACAGAAAGGTCATATCAGGTGACTCACGGATCCACAGTTAATACTTTTTTGCTTGATCCACTGTACAATAAGGTACGGTGGATCTTTTTATGTAAAAATGGTAATGTGAACAGCAGGTGATGTACTTTTGCTAGCACTCATTTAAAATGAGTGCTAATTTTTGTTGACTTTTAGATATAACGGTACTACAATATATCTTGCGGACAAAATCCGTTTTTAAGATTTTCAAAGCACATATTACTAGTACATCGTTTCGTAAATAACTGTACTAATCACGTAGGATGCGGATTTGAGTGTGCAGGTCTAAAAACGCAGGCGTAGCGGGCTACGCTGAGGCTTTTAGGCCTGTGCAATCAGATTCGCAGACAAGTGAGTGGTATAGTTATTTTGAAAACGATGTACTAGAAAAGATTAAGAAGATTTATAAGAAAGAGGCGTATATTATGGCAAAGAAAGGCAGTTTATCTATAACAAGTGAAAATATTTTCCCTGTAATCAAAAAGTGGCTGTATTCCGACCATGACATTTTTTACAGAGAGCTGATCAGCAATGGCTGCGATGCTATTACTAAATTAAAGAAATTAGAGCTGATGGGAGAGTACGAAAAGCCAGAAGAGGTTGAGTACAAGATCCAGGTCAGCGTAAATCCTACAGATAAGACCATCACCATTGAAGATAATGGTCTTGGTATGACTGAGGAAGAGATCGACAAGTATATTAACCAGATCGCATTCTCCGGTGTTCAGGATTTTATGGAAAAGTACAAAGATAAGGCAAATGAAGACCAGATCATCGGCCACTTTGGTCTTGGTTTCTACTCTGCATTTATGGTAGCTGACAAGGTTGAGATCAATTCCCTGTCTTACCAGAAGGATGCAAAGCCGGTACACTGGGAGTCTGAAGGCGGCATCAACTTTGAGATGGCCGAAGGCGACAAAAAGGAGGTTGGTACTTCCATTAAGCTGTATCTGAACGAAGAAAGCACTGAATTTGCAAATGAATACAGAGCAAGAGAAGTGATCGAAAAATACTGTGCATTTATGCCGGTAAACATTTTCTTAAAGAATGAGACTGCAGAGCCGGAATATGAGACCATCGAAAAAGATGAGCTTACTCATAAGGATACAGTTGTTGAGACAGTTATTGAGCCTGCAAAGACAGAAGAGAAGGAAAAAGAGGATGGAACCAAGGAAACAGTAGAAGTAGAGCCATCCAGGGAGAAATATAAGATTTTAAAGCGTCCAGTTGCATTAAATGATACTGATCCGCTGTGGAATAAGCATCCGAATGAGTGTACGGATGAGCAGTACAAGGATTTCTACCGCAAGGTATTCAGGGATTACAAGGAGCCTCTGTTCTGGATCCACCTGAACATGGATTATCCGTTTAACTTAAAGGGTATCTTGTACTTCCCGAAGATCAACATGGAATATGACAGCCTGGAAGGAACCATCAAGCTTTACAATAACCAGGTATTTATCGCTGATAATATCAAGGAAGTGATCCCTGAATTCCTGATGCTGTTAAAGGGTGTCATTGATTGTCCTGATCTGCCTCTTAATGTATCACGCAGTGCCCTGCAGAATGATGGTTTTGTAAAGAAAATCTCCGATTACATTACCAAGAAGGTAGCAGACAAGCTGTCTGGTATGTGCAAGACAGATCGTGAGAATTATGAGAAATACTGGGATGATATTGCTCCATTTATCAAGTTTGGTTATATCAAGGATGAGAAGTTTGCAGAGAAGATGGGCGACTATATCCTGTATAAGAACTTAGAGGGCAAGTATCTTACCTTAAATGACTGCCTGGAAGAAAACAAGGAAAAACATGAAAATACTATTTTCTATGTAACCAATGAAAAAGAGCAGAGCCAGTACATCAATCTGTTTAAGGAAGAAGGAATTGATGCAGTGATCATGCCTGCTGCTATTGATAATCCGTTTATCAGCCATGTAGAGCAGAAGCATGAAGGACTTAAGTTCCTGCGTATTGATACAGACTTAAATGCTTCTTTCAAGGAAGAGGTAAAGGAAGATGACGAAGCTTTCAAGAAGACAAGTGAAGAACTGACAGAGGTATTTAAGAAGGCTTTAAATAATGACAAGCTGGATATCAAGGTTGAGAAGATGAAGAATGCATCTGTTGCGTCTATGATCACTGTATCTGAGGAAACCAGACGTATGCAGGATATGATGAAGATGTACAGCATGGGCGGCATGGATATGAGTGCATTTGGCGCAACAGGAGAGACTCTTGTATTAAATGCAAACCATCCTCTGGTTAAATATGTCCTGGAGAACAAAGAAGGCGAAAATACAGTTAAGATCTGCGAACAGTTGTATGATCTGGCAAGCCTGGCACATGGTCAGCTGTCACCAGAGCGTATGACTAACTTTGTAAACCGCAGCAATGATATTATGATGATCATGGCTGGACAGAAAGCAGAATAAATAGTACAATAAAAAGCACGACACAGATTTGCGGGGGCTGTTTCACAGGCATTTTGCCTGAGTCGGCCCCTGCTTTTTTAGTTAAATGTACTCGCAAAATCGGATACAAAAAGATCCTGAGAGTACATGGGTTGAATATATTTGAAAGTACAGGGAGAATATATATGAAAAAACGTACCTTATCAAGAAACGTGCTGATACTGGCTCTTGGAATGTCACTGGCGGCAGCCGGTGCTTTTGTAGCGTTTGCAGACCCGCTGGGCTTAAGCTATATTAATGGTCAGACTGTAACAAGCCGTATGGGCGGCTTTGAATTTAGCGCACCGGCAGAGTATAAAGTAGACAGAAGTGGCGCTTCTTCGGCTCTTTCCGGGGAGATCGTAGCGGGTCTTGTGGAAGATGGCGGAAAAATCGATTTTGCGGCGTCCATGGTAGATGAAACCAATAAAAGTTATATCATCAATACAGCCATGGTCCTGCCTGCAGATGATGGTTCCGGACAGCCTTTTAGCGTAGAAACCTTAAAAGCGGAGCTGGCAGAGTCCGGTCTGAATCCGGCAGATACAGAAAGCGGTACAGTAAAGCTGGGAGCTGCAGATTATGAGTATCTGAAGGTAAATTACGGAAAAATGATGGCAGACTCCATGAGGGGACAACTGGAGTCAGGACAGCTTTCTGAAAAACAGAAAGAGCAGGCAAAGGCATTATTAGACCGGATGGAAAAACTGCTGGTCAATGATTTTTATATCCGGAATACAGGAGACAAAATCTATGTGCTCTGCCAGACCTATTCTGCTGACCAGGCAGAGCGTGCAGCAGCCTTTTTAGGTCTTTTAAAGCCTTATACAGGAGTAGAAGGCTGGTACCAGAACGGGGAAAACTGGCAGTATAAAAAGGCAGACGGACAGTTGGCGTTAAACTGCTGGGAACAGGATGAAAATGGCCTTACCTATCATCTGGACGGAAACGGAAATATTGAGTACAATGCCTGGGTACAGGAAAATGGCGGCTGGAAGTATGCAGATGAAAGTGGTCATATGGTTACTTCTGTAACAAAGACCATTAACGGAGTCCAGTATACCTTTGACGATAAGGGAAATATGATCGCCGGAAGTGAACGCACAGCCCAGGACTATTCCCTGGGAAACCTGGAAGGAAATACCTATACTAACTACTGGGCAGATATGACCCTTTCTTTCCCGGAAGCAGCTACTGTAATGGCAGGAAACGGCAGTGCCCAGACCTATGCACTGGTTGGCGGGGAACATGTAGATGTAAATGATCCGGAATTAAGTTACCGTATTACAGTGGATTTTACAGAGGCAGACATGGAGCTGGATCGTTTCATGGATGCAGTAGTTGGTCACGGGGGAACAGATGGCTATAAGGTAGATGCTTCAGGTAAAGTGAGCCTGGGTGGCTATGAATTCCGCTATTGCAGGACTTCCTACGATTTTGGTGATGGAACCGCCCATCACTCTGACTGGTATGTACGCCAGATTGATTCCAAACTGGTCCTGATCCATTTTGATTACTATGATGAGCTGAAAAACCAGGTACAACAGGTTTATGACAGTATTAGACAGCCACAGGCGTAGTCAGATAGTTGATAAAAAACGTCAAAGAGTAAAGAAGGCTCTTTGACGTTTTTTCGAAATTACTAACGTATAGTGAATATTAAAAGTTTTTTGATATATTTGCCGTTACATGGGGCCTAAGTGAATCATTTGAGCGATAAATACCAGGGCACTTCCTACTGCCAACCAGAGAAGCATGATTTTCCACATAAAGCGCATCCAACGATCGTAAGGAATATTTGCAACACTTAAGTTCCCCATTAATGCGGTAGACATAGGAAGAATGTAATTGCAGAATCCATCGCCAAAGTTAAATGCCAGAATAGCAGTTTGACGAGTAATTCCGACCATATCTGCAACGGGAGTAAAAATTGGCATAACTACAGCAGCTTGTCCGGAACCAGAAGTTACCAATATATTGATGATAAAATTAACCCAGTACATACACATGCCACGTAGTGCAGGAGGAAATGCATTAAGTACAATGGTACATCCGTAAACCAGAGTATCCAGAATATTAGCTGAAGATAAAACACCAGATGTAGCTCTTGCAAGACCAAGGATTAAAGCAGATACAGTGAGTTTTTGACATCCTGTTGCAAAATGTTTAGCAATAGTACTTGGACCAAACCCAGCAAAAGCACCTGAAATTACACCAAGCCAGATAAAGACAACAGATATTTCAGGAAGATCCCATCCTCGTGTTACACAACCCCATACCAGAACAACAAGGGAACCAATTAAAGTTAAAAGAACCAGAAGCTTACGTGGAGTCAGAGAAGAGTCGTGAGAGGCATCAACATCTTCATCATTTCTCAGTTTATCCAATTCGTACATAGGGCTTGAAGCAGGATTGGATTTGACTTTACGTGCGTAACGGATCAGGGCAATACTGGTAAAGATCCAGAAAACGAAGAAGCAGAAGAAACGGTATTGAATACCGGAGTAAAGTGGAAGTTCTGCAATTTTCTGGGCAACAATGGTAGTTGAGGTATTTAAAGTACCTGTGGAAAAACCAATGGCACCACCTAAAAGTGGCAGTGCAGCACCAGTAATGGAGTCAAATCCCATAGCTCTTGTCATCATAATGATAACAGGAGTAAATCCAATAAATACAGTTACAGACTGTGTAGTAGCAATGGCAGCGAAAACCAGGAGCAGAAGCGGGATGAAAATAGCTTCCTTATTGCCAAATTTTGCAACTACTTTTGCGATTAGTACCTGAAGTGCACCGGTTTCAACCAGAACATTAAAAGCACCACCAGACATGATGACCATAAAAATCAGTTTGGCACTGCTGGAAAAACCGTCTATAATATAATTAGGAATTAAAAGTGGATTTACAGGGGTTTTAGCAATAAATGAAAACTGATCAGGAACAACTACTTTAATTCCCTGAGCATTTTCAACACGGGCAAATTCTCCCGCCGGTAGAATCCATGTGAGTATTGAGGCAATGAATACGATACCAATGATGATGACAAAGGTATGAGGTACTTTGAACTTTTTCTTAGGTACGTTTTGTTTTTCTGATAGCATAAAAATTCCCCCTTTAGTAAAAATTAAGAAAATGAGAACAGAAATGAAAAGAAACAGCTTCCTGTTGCAGGAAAATGTTGAGTGAAGTATAATCAATAAACAAAGAATTGTAAAGATAAAATCTGTTTATAACAGAATGCTTCCCATAATGTTTGATTATACTGAGAAAATTTTGCATATTTGGCAGAGAGGAGGAAAATGGTCTTTGAATTTAAAAGAACAAATTTATATGCTTTCTTTGGAACGTCATAGTAATATTACAAGAGCGGCAAAAGAACTGGGAATTAGTCAACCGGCATTAACTACATTCTTAAATCATTTGGAAAAGGATTTGGATGTAAAGTTATTTGACCGCTCTGCAGTTCCTATGAAATTAACTCCTGCTGGGGAGCTTTATATTAATAAGGCTAAAAAGATGCTCTGCATAAAAGAAGAATTTGATAGAGAACTTCAGGTGTTGAAAAAACGGGATTTATCATGTATTAGAGTAGGAATCCAGCAGATCAGAGCTCCTCATGTTGTGCCGCCATTGACTATGGCAGTTAAACAGGAATTTCCTAAATTGGATGTTGTTTTTAACGAAAATCATGGTGAAAATTTGTTTAATATGCTGGAAAGGGGAGAAATTGATCTTTTACTTCATAATCATATGAGGCAGATACCGGGAATAAGTGCGGAATTTTTGATGAAGGACCGGTTGCTGTTTATCACTCCAAAGAATCATTTGCTAAACGCATATGGAATTAAATCTGCCAAGCCATATCCTTGGATCGATTTATCTTGGTTTAAAAATGAAAATTTTATGTTGCTGCCGGAAGCATATACATTGAGGGAACATGCAGAACAACTTTTTGCCTCTTTAGGATGGAGACCAGAAACAATAGAGATATATACCAGAACAGAGACTATTTTACGCCTGGTCACTGCAGGCGCAGGGGTTGGCTTTATTTTTGAAAGCTATCTATCATATTTTAACGAAGAACGCAAACCTGCTTGTTTTCTTATAGGAAATCCTCCGATTACGGTGGATTATATGGCTTTTTATCCGGAAAAAATGAAACAATATCCGGTTTTCACCCGTTTTTTGGACATGATCCGCTTTGTATTATCAAAGTAATGTTGGTATAGATGGTGAGTGGCAATAATTGAAGATAAAAAAGATTGACAAAAAAGAAAATATGTGAGAAGCTTTAGATAAATGAGACAGTGAAATGAATAGAATGTGAAAAGGAGAATTGCATAATATTCTCTTTTTTGTAGTGCAGCCAGTCCTGAATAAGGTCTGGCTTTTTTTGAATGGATTACATGGTTTTGAGAAGACATGTTATTAAAAAAGGAGGATTTATAATGGAACATAAGTCTTTTTCAGATCGCTTAAGGGAGTATTTAAAAGAAAATGAAAGTAAACTTATAGAAGGATTATCAGAGATTGTAGCTCAGCCTAGTGTAAGCAGTACTGGTGAAGGAGTATCTAAATGCTGTGAACTAATAGTGAAAAAGATGAAAGCAATTGGTATGGATGTACAGACTTATCCAATCGAGCCACATTCAGTGATTATTGGAAAAATTGGAGCAGATCCTTCAAAAAAGACAGTTTTGATATATGCTCATTATGATGTACAACCTCAGGGTGACCTTACTCAGTGGAGAACACCGCCATTTGAGCCAACAATTATAGAAGGGGTAATGTACGGACGTGGAACAGCAGACAATAAGGGACCATTAATGGCTCATTTAAATGCAATTGAATTTTGGTTGAAAGAATATGGGGAATTGCCTGTTAATATAAAAACCATTTTTGAGGGTTCAGAAGAAAGTAATAGTGAAGGATTGCCAGAATTTCTTTGCTCACATAAAGAATTATTAAAAGCTGATATGGTATATTTTAGCGATGGATCTAAAAACCATAATGACCAGCCGATTATTGCTCTTGGTGTAAAGGGAATGCTATATGTAGAATTAGTGTTGACAACTATGACCAGAAATGTGCATTCCCAATATGCACCTGTTTTGCCAAGTGCAGCATGGCAAATGGTTCAGCTATTAAATAAATTAAAGACAGAGGATGGTACTGTCCATATCCCAGGCTTTTATGATGATGTTGTACAGCCGACAGAAATTGAAAAAGCTATATACGATAAACTGCCGGACGTGAGAGAAAATCTATTTAGAAGTTATGGAGCTTATCCGATCTATCCGGCAGATAAGGGTTACTATATACAATTAAATGGAACCCCAAGTTTTAATATATCAGGAATCAGTTCTGGATATACAGGAAACGGAACAGCAACTGTTCTTACATCAAAGGCAATTGCAAAAATTGATATGCGTCTTGTAGCTGCCCAGGATGGCAATAAAATATTGGATAATCTGAAACAATACATTAAAAAATTAGGATATGACAACGTAGAAGTCATTTGTCATGGAATTACAGAGCCTGCAAAAACACCGGTTGATACTCCGTATCTGCTTCCAGTGGAGAAAGCAACCCGGAATGTATTTGGTCCGTACATGGTATATCCTAATCGGCCATCAACAGCACCGGATTATTTGTGGACCAATATTCTGGGTTTGCCTACGATCCAGGTGCGCTGGTGTGATGCAACTTCAGATAATCATGCGCCAAATGAACATTTAACTTTATCCAATTATATCAAAGGGACTGAGCTTACAGCCACAGTTTTAAAAGAAATCAGTGAAATGTAGAAGAGGATGGACATGAAAGACAAAAAACTTTTATCAGATATCAAGGAATATCTAAAATGTTATGAGAATCAGGTTTTGGAAGATTGGTATGAACTGATCCGTCATATAAGTGTTAGTGAAACAGGGGAAGGAATTGAAACGTGCTGTGACTGGATCCAGAAAAAAATGGAAGAAATTGGAATTCAAGTAACAAAGTATTCTGTAAAACCCGCTCCAGTCCTGGTAGGGCGGTTTGGCAATGATCCGGAAAAAAAGACAGTTCTGATCTATGCCCATTACGATGTGAAACCGGCTGGAGAACGAAAATTGTGGCATTCAGATCCGTTTGTTCCTACAGTACGTGATGGAAAAGTTTATGCAAGAGGAAGTGCTGATAATAAATCACCTTTAATGGCTCATTTAAAAGCTTTGGAATACTTTATCAGAAGAAAAATGGAAGTTCCCGTAAATGTTATTTTTGTATTTGAAGGGGATGAGGAATGCGGCAGTAGAGGATTGGAGGAATTTCTGGCAGAGCACAGGACGGAATTGGCAGCAGATCTGGTGTTTTTCAGCGATGGTCCAAAGGATCCTAGTGGACTTCCTATCATTGCTCTGGGGGCAAAGGGAGATTTGTCTATTCATATTACAGTTGAAACGATGAATAGGAATGTTCATGCCCGTTATGCTCCGGTACTGCCATCAGCTGCGTGGCAGTTGGTGGAGATATTGGGAAAGTGCAGATCAAAAGATAAGATTCTGATACCTGGTTTTGAGGAAGGAATATTACCTTTTACAAAAAAAGAAATTGAGATCATGGATAAACTGCCGAAGTCAGAGGACAGTTTGAATACAATCTATGAGGCAAAGTCGTCTAATTATGGCAAGGACTTTTATCCGAGACTTTTAGGACAGCCTACATTTAATATTTGCTGGATTAAAACAGGAGCTAATGGAGTAGTTCCTGCAAAAGCGGAAGCATTGATCGATTGCCGTTTAGTACCAGATCAGGATCCTGAGAAGGTATTTCAATGTATCAAGAGGCATGTTGAGATGATGGGGTATGATAATGTGAAAATTGAAAATGATGGTTATATCCCTTCTTCAAAAACAGATGTGAATACGCCGTATTTGCCGGCTGTTGAAGAAATTTGTCGTGATATTTATGGTGAATATGTGATCTACCCATGCAGACCATCATCAGCCCCCGATTATTTGTGGACTAATGTTTTAAAGCTTCCGGCTATTCAGGTGCGATGGAGTGATGCTGATTCAGATAATCATGCGCCAAATGAACATTTATCCATTAAAGAGTATATGGATGGAATTGCGCTGACAGTGTGTGCGTTGCAGGCAGTTTCTGAAATTTCAGAAATTAACGAAAAGGACTGAAGAAAATCCGAATAAAAACTCTTGACATCACCACGTCACAGTGCTATACTCCAAACAACTTCATTAGAAAACCGTTGAAACGGAGATAACGGCAGTTATGGCCTCACAGAGAGTCGGCGTTGGTGGAAGTCCGATAGATCCCAGATTGTCAAATGGACCGTTGAGGGCGCAGTCAAAGAAGGTGACTTCGAGTATTCTGCGACGTGGGGCTGACGTTAATAGCCGGTAGTATGATTGTACTACGCAGAGCGCACAGCTTATGTGAAACAGAGGTGGCACCGCGGTTTATTCCGTCCCTGATGATATTTATATCGTCAGGGACTTTTTTGCGTGAGCAGCCGGTCAAAGTCCGTGTTTGCACGAAACATTGACAACTGCCCCGTCAGATGAAGGAAAAGAAGGAAAAAACACAGGTAAATGTACAACAGACACAGATAAGTGTACAAATGGTACATGAAAGGCAAGAGGAGGAAAAAAATATGTCAAATGCAAAAGGACGTTTCGGAATCCATGGTGGCCAGTATATTCCGGAAACACTGATGAACGCAGTGATCGAACTGGAAGAGGCTTACAATCATTACAAAGATGATCCTCAGTTTCAGGCGGAGCTGACTGAATTGTTAAATGAGTATGCAGGTCGTCCAAGCCGTCTGTATTATGCAGAAAAGATGACCAAAGACCTGGGCGGAGCCAAGATCTACTTAAAGAGAGAGGACTTAAACCATACTGGCGCTCACAAGATCAACAATGTTTTAGGACAGGCGCTGTTAGCCAAGAAAATGGGCAAGACCCGCCTCATCGCTGAGACCGGCGCAGGACAGCACGGTGTTGCAACCGCTACAGCAGCAGCTCTTATGGGAATGGAATGTGTGGTTTATATGGGTAAGGAAGACACCGAGCGTCAGGCTTTAAACGTATACCGTATGAGACTGCTAGGAGCAACCGTTATCCCTGTAACTACAGGTACCGGAACCTTAAAGGATGCCTGCTCTGCATGCTTCAGAGAGTGGACCAACCGCATCAGCGATACCCATTACTGCCTTGGTTCTGTTATGGGACCACATCCGTTCCCGACTATCGTAAGAGACTTCCAGGCAGTTATCTCCAAGGAGATCAAGGAACAGCTGATGGAAAAAGAAGGAAAGCTTCCGGATGCAGTGCTTGCCTGCGTAGGCGGCGGTTCCAATGCTATTGGCGCATTTTATAACTTTATCAACGATCCGTCTGTTAAGCTGATCGGTTGCGAGGCAGCAGGACGGGGCGCGGATACACCGGAAACAGCAGCGACCATTGCTACCGGCCGTCTGGGAATTTTCCATGGCATGAAATCTTATTTCTGCCAGGATGAATACGGACAGATTGCTCCTGTATATTCTATTTCCGCAGGACTTGATTATCCGGGCATCGGACCGGAACATGCCATGTTACATGATACCGGCCGTGCAACCTATGTACCTGTAACTGATGATGAAGCAGTAGATGCTTTTGAATACCTGTCAAGAACCGAAGGCATCATTCCTGCCATTGAGTCTGCCCATGCAGTTGCCTATGCAAAGAAACTGGCGCCGACTATGGGAAAAGGCCAGATCATCGTTATCAACATTTCCGGAAGAGGAGACAAAGACTGCGCAGCGATCGCACGCTACAGAGGGGAGAATATTTATGACTAAGATAAGAGATGCATTTAAAGATGGCAAGGCATTTATTCCGTTTTTAACCTGTGGAGACCCGGATCTGGAGACTACTGAAAAACTGGTATGCGCTATGGCAGAGGCAGGTGCAGACCTGATCGAACTGGGGATCCCGTTTTCTGATCCGACAGCAGAAGGACCTGTGATCCAGGAAGCAAATGTAAGAGCACTGTCTGCAGGAACTACCACAGATAAGATCTTTGATATGGTTGTCCGTATCAGAAAGACAGTAAAGATCTCGCTTGTGTTTATGACCTATGCAAATGTAGTATTTTCCTATGGCTCTGAGCGTTTTATCTCCAAGGCTGCAGAGATCGGCATCAACGGTCTGATCCTTCCGGATGTGCCATATGAGGAAAAAGAAGAATTTGAACCGATCTGCAAGAAATATGGTCTGGACCTGATCTCCATGATCGCACCAACTTCTGACCACAGAATTGCAATGGTAGCAAAAGAAGCGACAGGATTTATCTATGTAGTATCTTCCTTAGGTGTTACCGGTGTAAGAAGCGAGATCAAGACAGATATCGGTGCTTTAGTAGAGCAGATCCGTGCGGTCACCGATGTTCCGTGCGCAGTAGGTTTTGGTATCTCTGAGCCGGAGCAGGCAAAGAAGATGGCTGGGCTGTCAGACGGAGCCATTGTAGGAAGTGCCGTTGTAAAACGGATCGCAAAATATGGAAAAGACTGCGTTCCTTATGTAGCGGAATATGTAAAGGAAATGAAACAGGCTGTAAGGGAAGCATAAGGCGTCCCAAAGGCTGCTGCAGAGGGAGAAATCCTTTTGCAGCAGCCTTTTTTGTGTCAAGTACTGTGATCTGTCACTGAACTATAGACAAATGGTTATAACTGTTATAGATATGATAGATAAGAAACAATCATTGATCGGTACATCTCGCAGATCGTTTTACAGATTATTTATTACAATCATCTTTTAGATCATTTCCAGAAATGTACTGACTACCCGTGGCATATAGCGGCCCCGTTTATAATAAAAATTCACTTCCCGGAGAGCATCTTTATGATCCAGCTTGTAGTATACCAGGCCTTCATCGTCAGGAACATGGCGCACCAGGGTATCAGAACAGAAAGAGATCCCCATTCCATACCGGGACAGATTGTAGGCAGTGATCTGCTGGTCCAGCTCCAGTTTTATTTTGGGGAGAACATGGGCATTATGGCAGATGCGGTCTGCCCGGGAGCGGGTATCATTTCCGGATTTTAAAAGTAAAAACGATTCATTTTGAAAATTTTCCAGGGGAACCGGCGGGATCCGGGAGTTTAGATGCCGGTTTTCTCTTATATCGGAAGCTGTAAGGGCATAATTTTTCATTTTTTCATTTACAGCCAGGCGGATGGGCACAGCCAACAGCAGGTGTTCTTCACAGAAGAAACTTTTCTGGTAAACAGCCGGATCCATGTTTTTATTGTCAATGAGCAGATCTAAGGAGCCGGAGAAAAGGCGGTCTGTCAGCTGGGAAGTGGTAGCTTCCACCAGATCGACCTGGACCTGGGGATATTGTTCTGTAAAGCGGGATAAAAGAGGCGGGAGCACATAAGAGGCAAACAGATTAGTGCCGCCAATGGCAATGGTACCGCTTTTTAATTCTTTCATATCATTAATATAATTCTGAAATCCAGTTTCCACATCCATGATGATCTCAATGGAACGTATGTATTCTTTTCCCAGTTCTGTCAGCTGGATATGATTGGAACTGCGGTCAAAAATAGGAAAGCCGATCTGTTTTTCTGCTTTTTTAACTGCAGCACTTAAGGAAGGCTGGCTGATAAAAAGATTTCGTGCAGCTTTGGAAAAACTCATTTCTTTGTAAACTTCATAAACATAGTGCATTCCCTGGAACATGGGAGTCCTCCTTGTCCTTGGTATTCATACAGATAATGTATTATAGACATTTATCTATAAGAAGTATGAAATTATAAGTATTTGAAAATATTGTAGCCTGGATCTATAGTAGAGTCAAGAGGATGATTGCGTACAAAAGAACGAAAAAATGGTCACTGATGTACGTATGATAAATGTGGAGGAAAGACATGAGCGAGATCATGAATAATGGAATGAATGAAATAGGAAGTAATGGAATAAAAGGTAATGGAACAGAAGAGAAGAAATACCGCATAGAGCACGACTCTATTGGAGAAAAGGAAGTACCTATTGATGCTTATTATGGGGTACAGACTCTGCGTGCCCATGAAAATTTCTATATTACAGGCTTAAAAATGCATCCGGAGCTGATCAAAAGTGTAGCCCAGATCAAAAAGGCAGCAGCTATTACCAATTTTGAGGTAGGAGAGCTGGATAAAAAGCGTGCTTCTGCTATTACACAGGCCTGCGATGAGATCATAGCAGGGAAGCTTCACGACCAGTTTATTGTTGACCCGATCCAGGGCGGTGCAGGAACTTCCCTGAATATGAACGCCAATGAGGTGATCGCAAACCGTGCCATTGAGATCTTAGGAGGCAAAAAGGGCGATTACAGCCTGGTAAATCCAAATGACCATGTAAACTTCGGCCAGTCTACCAACGATGTATTCCCGTCCTGTGGCAAGATGGCAGCCTTAAAGCTGATCTCTAATGCTCAGGAGCAGTTAAAACGTCTGGAAAAGGCATTAATGGATAAGTCAAAGGAATTTGACGCTGTTATTAAAATGGGAAGGACCCAGCTTCAGGATGCAGTGCCCATCCGTTTAGGACAGGAATTTCATGCCTATGCATCTGCGATCCGCCGCGATATCAAGCGTTTTGACAATGCAAAAGAAGAGATCCGCTGCTTGAACTTAGGCGGAACTGCTATTGGAACCGGCTTGAACGCAGATGTACAGTATTTCCACAGAGTAGTTAAAAACATGTCCACATTGACAGGAGAAGAACTGGTGCAGTCCTATGACATGATCGATGCAACCCAGAACCTGGACAGCTATGCTTCTGTATCCGGTATCGTGAAAAACTGTGCAGTGAACCTTTCCAAGATGTGTAATGACCTGCGTCTTATGTCATCCGGCCCAAGGACCGGCTTTGGAGAGATCAATCTGCCTGCAAGACAGAACGGTTCTTCCATTATGCCAGGAAAGATCAATCCGGTTATCCCGGAGGTGGTAAACCAGGTTGCGTTTAATATTATAGGAAATGATATGACCATTACTATGGCAGCAGAAGCAGGACAGCTGGAATTAAATGCCTTTGAGCCGATCATTTTCTATAACCTGTTTGAGTCTCTTGAAACACTGGCATCAGCCGTTAATACACTGGTAGATAACTGTATAGTGGGAATTACCGCAAATGAAGAACACTGCCGTAAGCAGGTGGAGAACAGTATCGGTGTTATTACTGCGATCTGTCCTTATGTAGGATATGAGACAGCTGCCAATATTGCAAAAGAAGCGCTGCGCACCGGCAGACAGGTCCGTGATCTGATCCTGGAAAAGGGACTGATGGATGAAAAACAGTTAAATACAGTATTAAATCCATACACCATGACAGAGCCGGGTATCCTTGGAAAGGACCCTATGGACCAGCTTCGTTAGATGATCAGAATAAAATTGGGACAAAAATACAAAAAAATTAAAAAAGTGCTTGACTAGAACTGGTATTATATGTATAATAATCTTCGCAGTCGCGATTGAGGCTGCGAAGACAAAATAATGGGCTATCGCCAAATGGTAAGGCAACGGACTCTGACTCCGTCATTGTGAAGGTTCGAATCCTTCTAGCCCAGCTAAAGCGCAAAGCGCTTTTAAAAACTTCATATTATAATGGGCTATCGCCAAATGGTAAGGCAACGGACTCTGACTCCGTCATTGTGAAGGTTCGAATCCTTCTAGCCCAGTTTGAGAGAGTCTTTGATTTCTGAGTTTTGGAAATGAAAGACTTTTTTGTTGCACCTGTAACCGCCCCGTGTTATACTTGGGGAGAAAAGCGGTTATCTATGATAACACATTTATAATAAGAAGAAACACTAAAAAGAAACAGAGGAAATGCATGTATACATTTGACAGCAGGATCCGTTACAGTGAGACAGATGAGACCGGTGCGTTAAGTTTGCTGGGAGTTATCAATTATATGCAGGACTGCAGCACGTTTCAGTCAGAGGATATTGGCCTGGGAGTAGAATATCTGGAAAAAAAGAAGAGGGCGTGGCTGTTGTCTTCCTGGAGGATCGTTATTGACAGATATCCGGTCCTGGGAGAAAGGATAAAAATAGGAACCTGGGCTACTTCTTCTAAAGGAATTTACGGTTACCGTGATTTTGTACTTATGGACCAGGAAGGAAATTACCTGGTAAAGGCAGAGTCCGTCTGGTTTTTCTGTGACACGGAAAAGATGATCCCGGTGCGTGTAATGCCGGAAGATGTAGAAGCCTACGGAGAAGGGGAAGCGCTGGATCTGGGAAAGGCACCAAGAAAGATCGCTGTTCCGGAAAATTATGAAGAGGAAACACCGGTTACTATTGCAGTCCATCATTTAGATACCAACCACCATGTAAATAATGCCCAGTACGTAGATATTGCAAGGGAAGCAGTAACCTGTACGAAAAAGGTAAAAGAGATCCGGGTGGATTATAAAAAGGCAGCTGTTTTAGGGGAAGTCCTTATACCAAGAGTGACGAAAACAGGGGAAGATGAGTGGACCATTGTGTTGGCCGGAGAAGATAAAGAGATCCGTGCGGTGGTCTGGCTTAAGTACGAAGAAGCATAAAAGGAGTATAAACATATGATAGAATTAGGAAAGACACAGGAATTAGAGATCGTGCGCACCAAAGAATTTGGCGTGTACTTAAGTGAGAAAGCAGGAGATGAAGCAGCAGTCCTTCTTCCTAAAAAGCAGGTTCCTGCAGGAGCAAAGATCGGAGATAAGATGACTGTATTTATTTACAAGGACTCTTCCGACCGTCTGATCGCAACCACAGGTACTCCAAAGTTGGAATTAGGCCAGTGTGCAGTTCTGGAAGTAAAGGATGTGGCAAAGATCGGTGCATTCCTTGACATGGGTCTGGAAAAAGACCTGCTCCTTCCATTTAAAGAGCAGACCCATCCGGTACGCAAGGGAGAAAAATGTCTGGTATGTCTCTATGCAGACAAGAGCCACAGACTGGCTGCAACCATGAAGGTCTACTCCCATATGAGTAATCAGTCTCCGTACAAGGCAGAAGACTGGGTAGAAGGTACTATTTATGAGATCAATGAAAATATTGGTGCTTTCGTTGCAGTTGATAATAAATATTATGGTTTGATCCCTAAAAAAGAGATGTATGGAAAGTACCGCGAAGGAGATACTGTTAAGGCAAGAGTCATGAGAGTCCGCGAAGACGGAAAGTTAGACCTTTGTGTAAGAGAACGTTCCTATGTGCAGATGGGTTCTGACGCAGAACTGGTATTAAAGGTGATCGATGAATTTGACGGAGTTCTTCCTTTTAATGATAAGGCAAGACCGGAGACCATTTTAAGAGAATTCCATATGAGCAAGAACGCATTTAAGAGAGCCGTTGGACATCTCTTAAAAGAAGGCAAGATACGGATTACGGAAAAGACCATAGAAAGGGTATAAGAAGTACTCTTAAAATATTGCAGGAGAATATCCGCAGATATAAATATGGGTAGCAGAAAGACAGTTGTGTTTAGCAGCTGTCTTTTGTTTTTAGATAAGGAGGAAACATAAAAATGCAGAAAATATGGAAAGATTACGGTGCCATCACCATAGGGACCATCCTCATTGGTCTGGCCACCAAAAATATTTTTGATCCCGCCAGTATGGTAACAGGAGGCGTTTCCGGTATTGCCATTATTGGAAAGGAACTTTGGAACCTGCCTTTGTGGGTCACCAATACGGTTTTAAATATCCCGCTGTTTTTGGCAGGTTTTAAGATCATGGGATGGAAATTTATCAAACGTACATTGTATGCAACAGTGTTACTGTCCGTTGCCTTTTATATCCTGCCGGAAGGTATGTATATAGAAGATGATCTGCTGCTGTCGGCTCTTTTTGGCGGTATCATCACAGGCGTTGGTACAGGTCTTGTACTGGCCGGAGGCTGCACTACAGGGGGAACAGATATGCTGGCCGCTCTGATCCGGGCAAAATTCCCCCATTATTCCGTTGCGCAGATCATGCAGGTATTAGACGGGCTGGTAGTAGTAGCCGGTGCAACCGTATTTGGGATCCGCGCTGCCCTTTATGCACTGATCGCTATTTTCTGTATGGGAAAAGTTGCGGATGGTCTTATTGAAGGAATGAAATTTTCCAAGCAGGTTTATATTATTTCAGATAAATATAAAGAAATTTCAGATGCCATCATGACCCGTATGGGAAGAGGCGTTACAGGTCTTGCGGCAAAAGGAATGTATTCAGATGAGACGAAAAATATGCTTTTTTGTGTAGTTTCCAGAAAAGAGATCGTGGAGATCAAAGAAATTGTATCAGAATACGATCCGAAAGCATTTTTTATCGTCAGTGACGCCCGTGAAGTTTTTGGTGAGGGATTTATTGAAGATAAAAACCAATTAACATAATAACCAAAGTTTTTGAGGCAAACGAAGGAAAACTTTGACAGATACAGCACTTTTTTAATTGAATATACATTTTAGCTAAATTCCAAATTTAGATTTTGTGGATTTACAGTATGGAATAAAAATACGCTTTCCTGTATGATAGAGACAGTTGCAAAAGACCTATATGAACTTCCTAAAAAGCCTGTAAAAGGGCAGGAAGTACATCTATAAATCAGGAGGAAAATAGAATGGCAAGTTTATCACTGAAGAATGTAACCAAGAAATATCCTAACGGATTTGTGGCTGTTAAGGACTTCAATCTGGAGATCGCTGACAAGGAATTCATCATCTTCGTAGGCCCTTCAGGATGCGGAAAGTCAACCACTCTTCGTATGATCGCAGGTCTGGAAGATATTTCATCCGGTGAACTGTATATCGATGGAAAACTGGTAAATGACGTAGAGCCAAAAGACAGAGATATTGCAATGGTATTCCAGAACTACGCTCTGTATCCACATATGTCCGTATATGACAACATGGCATTCGGCCTGAAGTTAAGAAAGACACCAAAGGATGAGATCGATAAGAAAGTACATGACGCAGCTAAGATCCTGGATCTGGAGCATCTGTTAGACCGTAAGCCAAAGGCTTTATCCGGTGGTCAGAGACAGCGAGTTGCCATGGGACGTGCCATTGTCCGCAGCCCTAAAGTATTCCTGATGGATGAGCCTCTGTCAAACCTGGATGCAAAGTTAAGAGGCCAGATGCGTGTTGAGATCTCCAAATTACATCAGAGACTGGAAACAACCATCATCTACGTTACACATGACCAGACCGAGGCTATGACACTGGGTACCAGGATCGTTGTTATGAAGGATGGTGTTGTACAGCAGGTAGACAGCCCACAGAACTTATATGACAAGCCATGCAACAAGTTCGTTGCAGGATTTATCGGCGCACCTCAGATGAACATGATCGATGCCCAGGTAGCTAAGAACGGTTCTGATGTAACTTTAGCATTCGGCGGACATACATTAACTCTGCCAGAAGCAAAGGGCAAAGCACTGGAAGCAGCTGGTTATGTAGGCAAGGTAGTTACCCTTGGTATCCGTCCAGAAGATCTGCATGACGAAGAAGCATTCCTGGCAGCTAATCCAAAGAGTACCTTCCAGGTAGAGATCCGTGTATACGAAATGTTAGGTTCTGAAGTTCTTCTGTACTTTGATATTGACGAAGCTAACTTCACTGCAAAGGTTAACCCACGTACCACTGCAAGACCTGGCGATACCGTAAAACTGGCTATGGATCTGGATAAGGTTCACATCTTTGATAAAGAAACAGAATGCGTTATCATTAACTAATTATTAGCTAATATTCAGAGGAAATAGTGAAAATCCTCTGTAGAAAACGACAGTAAAAAAAGGCAGGAGGGTTTACAACTCTCTTGCTTTTTTTGTTATTTTGCATTAAAATATGAAAATAGGGAAAACAGTAACTCCACCATGATTTATCATGGCAATGTTCATAAATTTTCAATAAGGCGAAAAGGAGAGAGTTGAATGATCTCAAATCAGATACTTCAGACTACATTAGATGGATTAAAAGCAATCACAAGAATTGACTTAGGTATATGTGACACCGAGGGAAAGGTACTTGCTTCTACTTTTACAGATGCGGAAGAATCTGAAAGCTCCGTTCTGGCTTTTGTAGACTCACCGGCAGACAGCCAGGTGATCCAGGGCTATCAGTTTTTCAAGGTGTTTGACGAGCATCAGTTAGAGTACATCTTACTGGCAAGAGGAGCAAGTGATGATGTATATATGGTAGGAAAGTTAGCCGCTTTCCAGATCCAGAACCTGTTAGTTGCATATAAGGAGCGTTTTGATAAGGACAACTTTATCAAGAACCTGCTTCTTGACAACCTGCTGTTAGTAGACATTTACAACCGTGCAAAGAAGCTGCACATTGATACAGATGTAAAGCGTGTTGTATATATTATCGAGACACACAATGAAAAAGATGTAAATGCATTAGAGACTGTACGCAGCCTGTTTGCTTCTAAGACAAAAGACTTTATCACAGCTGTAGATGAGAAGAACATCATCCTTGTAAAAGAAGTACGCCAGGGCGAGTCATATGCAGAATTAGATAAGACTGCAAACATGATCTTAGACATGTTAAATACAGAAGCTATGACCAAGGTACGTGTAGCTTACGGTACTGTGATCAATGATATCAAGGAAGTTTCCCGTTCTTACAAAGAGGCGAAGATGGCTCTGGATGTAGGCAAGATCTTCTACGCAAGCAAGAATGTGATCGCATACAGCAACTTAGGTATCGGACGTCTGATCTATCAGCTGCCGATCCCTCTGTGCAAGATGTTCATCCGCGAAGTATTTGATGGCAAGTCACCGGACGAGTTCGACGAGGAGACCTTAACTACCATCAATAAGTTCTTTGAGAACAGCTTAAATGTATCCGAAACTTCCAGACAGCTGTATATCCACAGAAATACCCTGGTTTACCGTCTGGACAAGCTGCAGAAGAGTACCGGTCTTGACCTTCGTGTCTTTGAGGATGCTATCACCTTCAAGATCGCTCTTATGGTTGCCAAGTACATGAAGTACATGGAAAGCCTGGACTACTAATTTCCGGTGGTTCTGGCACGTAAGAGGTAAGTTAGAAAATGATAGAAATAAGTCATGTAAGTAAATCTTACGGAAGCGGCAGCAAGGCCATCCGTGACCTGTCTTTAACCATTGATGACGGGGAATTTGTGTTTATCACAGGCCGCAGCGGTTCCGGAAAGAGTACATTGATCAAGCTCCTGATGAAGGAGCTTGATCCTACTAAGGGGCGTATTGTAGTCAATGATATGGATCTTGGGAAGATGCCCCGCAGATATGTTCCCAAATACAGAAGAAAGTTAGGGGTAGTTTTTCAGGATTTTCGCCTTTTAAAGGACCGGACGGTATTTGAAAATGTGGCTTTTGCCCAGAGAGTGATCGGTGTTCCATCCAGGACCATCCGCGAGACGGTTCCCCAGATGCTGCGCCTGGTAGGTCTTTCTTCTAAATATAAGGCATACCCGGGTCAGTTGTCTGGCGGCGAACAGCAGAGAGTGGCTATTGCAAGGGCATTGATCAACAAGCCGGAAGTTTTACTGGCGGATGAGCCAACAGGAAACCTGGACAGCTTCAATACCCATGAGATCATGAACCTTTTGGATGAGATCAACCAGAGGGGAACAACGGTGATCGTAGTAACCCACAGTCAGGAGATGGTTGCGGAGATGAACAAACGGGTCATCACCATGGACCGCGGGGAAGTCATCCGGGATGAGGGCGGAACCAGGAGATAGAAACGGCCTGGAACCGCCGGAAAGGCATAAGAAGTAAATGAGTACATTTTTATATTGCCTGAAACAGGGCGTTATTAATATATGCAGGAATATATGGTTTTCCCTGGCGTCTGTGGCAACCATTTCTGCATGTATTTTTTTATTTTGTCTGTTTTTTGCCATGGTGGCCAATGTACAGCACGGAGCCAGGGCTGCGGAAGAGACAGTAGGAATCTCTGTGTTTTTTGATGAAGGAATGGATGAAGAACAGATCAGGTCCATTGGATCACAAATACAAAGCTGGAGCGAAGTGCGGGAAGCAAGGTATATATCCGCAGAGGAAGCATGGGAGTCCTTTAAAAGTGAATATTTTGAGGGAATGGAAGAGCTGGCAGAAGGTTTTGAGGCAGATAATCCTCTGGCAAATTCCTCCTCTTATGAGATCTATTTAAAAGATATTTCGGATCAGGATATGATCGTAAAGCGGTTAGAAGGTATGGAAGGCGTGCGAAAAGTCCGTTATTCCAGCGCTTTGGTGGCAGGCTTTACAAGCGCAGGAAAGATGATCGGTGCTTTATCTGCTGTGATCATTGGTGTGCTGTTAGCAGTTGCTATTTTCCTGATCAGCAATACCATATCTGTGGCAGCTGCCTTCAGACGGAGGGAAAATGAGATCATGCGCTATATAGGCGCTACGAATTTTATGATCCGGGCACCTTTTATTGTAGAAGGCCTGCTTTTAGGGCTCTTTGGAGCAGTGATCCCTCTGGCTGGAATGACCATTCTTTATAAAAGAGGACTGGTGTATCTGAATACCAATTACCAGATGATCACAGGACTTTTTGAACTGCTGCCTTTAAAACAGATCTTTCCTGTAATGGCAGGTGCAGCTATGGCTTTGGGCGTTGGGATCGGAGCTATTGTAAGCTTTCTGACCATACAGAGACATCTGCGTGTGTAGAGAGGAAGGAACAGATGAAGAACCGAAAAAACAAATTTCTGGCTCTTGGACTGGGGGTCGTTCTTGGCCTTAGCTGTGTATTTTCTTCTTATGCTACCAGTGCGGATCTGAAGGATGCAAAGAAGAAAGTTTCATCTCTTCAGGAGGAAAAAAAGAAGGTCCAGGATACCTTAAAACAGTTAGAAGGGCTGAAATCAGATGCAGCTGCTTATGTAAAGGAACTGGATAAGAAGTTGACTTCCTTAGACTCCGAACTGAGCCAGTTAGAGAAAGATATTTCCGCAAAGGAAGATCAGATCGAGAATACAAAAGCGGAGTTAGAAGAGGCAAAAGCAGTGGAAAAGGAGCAGTATGCTTCTATGAAACTGCGTATCCAGTATATGTATGAAAATGGAAATGTCAGCTTTGCGGACAGCATTATGACCTCTAAAAACGCTTCCCAGCTGTTAAACCGTGCAGAGTATGCCAGCCAGATTGCTACTTATGACAGGAAAATGTTAAAGGAATATCAGGCTACCAGGGAAAAGATAAATCAGAAAGAGCAGGATCTGGAAACAGAACATTCCAATCTGTTAGCACTTCAGGAGTCTACGGAAGCAAAACAGGCTTCTGTAAAGGAGCTGATGAGTTCCAAGCAGAAGGAACTGACCTCTTACAACAGCCAGATCGGTGCGGCCCAGAGCAGTATTGACCAGTATAATGCGGATATCAAAGCCCAGGAAAACCAGATGAAGGCCATTGAGGCAGAGATGAAGCGAAAGGAAGAAGAGGCCAGAAAGAAAGCGGAGGCCCAGAAAAAGACGTATAACGTAACTAATCTTGGGAATATTAGCTTTAAATGGCCATGTCCTTCCAGCGGACGTATCACCTCCGGTTTTGGCGGAAGAAAGTCGCCTACCAAGGGCGCGTCCAGCAATCACCAGGGTATTGATATTTCGGCCAGTACAGGAGCTTCCATTGTGGCAGCTGCCGATGGTACGGTAGTGATCGCTACATACAGTTATTCAGCGGGAAATTATATTATGATCGACCACGGCGGCGGCGTCAGCACCGTTTACATGCACTGCTCCCAGCTTCTTGCAAGCCAGGGACAGAAGGTGAAAAAGGGACAGACCATTGCAAGAGTGGGCTCTACAGGATATTCTACCGGTTCTCATTTACATTTTGGAGTCCGTTCCGGTGGAAGTTATGTAAATCCAAGTAAATATGTAAGCCCATAGGAAAGGGACAGTCCTTTGAAGGGCATTTTGCAGGAAAAAACAGCATAGGCTGTGAATAAGAAAAAGGCACAGGCAGATAGGAGAGCGGAGCAGTGGAAGAACAGGACAGAGAAGAGATCTCAGACAGCATAGATAAAAAGAAAGGGCGAAAAGGCGGCCGCTTCTGGGCGGGGGTCCTTGTAGGTGCCCTGATCATGGCATTGGCCGTTCTTTTGGTAGTAGGTGTATCTGCCGGTATTTATATTACAGGCAGAAAAGTGATCCGTACAGAGCAGTCTTCCGGTACAGGAAATGGTGCTCCGGGTATCACGGACGGCGAAAAGGCAAGCAAACCTGATCTGAAAAAGGTATCCTCAAAAATGCAGATGATACAGAGCATTATCGACCAGGTATTTTTATACGATGAGGATGCCACAGAGGTGGAAGAGTATATTTACAGAGGAATGATGGCAGGTTTAAATGACCCATATTCCGTGTATTATACAGCAGAGGACTATAAAGCGATCCAGGAAAGCACAGACGGAAGCTATTCCGGGATCGGAGCTATGATCAGCCAGAATAAAACGACGGGGCTGTGTACGGTTGTAAAGGTATTTGAAGGTTCACCGGCTCTGGAGGCTGGTATGAAACCCGGGGATATCATATACAAAGTAGGGGATACTCTGGTAGCCGGGGAAAGCCTGGATGTACTGGTAAGTAATTATATCAAGGGTAAGGAAGGCACAGATGTACAGATCACCGTATACAGGGCAGAGTCTGATACCTATGAGGATATGACCATTACCAGACGTAAGATCGAAGTTCCTACTGTAGAATCAAAGATGCTTGCGGACAATACAGGTTATGTGGCAGTAAGTGAATTTGACGCTGTTACAGTGGAGCAGTTTGAAAAAGCCATTGATGAACTGGAAAACCAGGGAATGAAGCAAATGATCATTGATCTTCGCAGCAATCCAGGTGGTATGTTAGACAGCGCTGTTGCCATGGTAGATTACATTTTACCAGATGACAGGAAAGACTTTGAAAAGGGCGAAGGAAAGACCCTGATCGTGTATACAGCAGATAAAAATGGAAAGGGAGACACCTACACAGCTGCTGACGGACACGAAGTAGATGTTCCTATTGCGATCCTGGTCAATGAGAACTCTGCCAGCGCTTCTGAGGTATTTACAGGGGCTTTAAAGGATTACAAGAAAGCTGTAGTTGTGGGAACCACCAGCTATGGCAAGGGCATTGTGCAGAACCTGATCCCCTTAGGTGACGGATCCGCCATTAAGATCACCACGGCTCATTACTATACACCAAGCGGTTTTGACCTTCATGGAAAGGGAATTACCCCGGATGTGGAAGTAGAGTTAGATGAAAACTTAAAGAGTCAGTCCGTAGTCACACCTGAGGAAGATAACCAGGTGCAGGCGGCAATAGAAGCACTGAAAGAGAATTAAAGAGTAAATAAAAAGCTGAGGCAGCATAGCAGTCAGATGTTATGCAGACCTTGGCTTTTTTGTAGATAAAACCTATGGAAATCGTATATAAATAGTAAGTAAACAGGCATAAATCAGGTAGCTTTTCTGTCGTGTATTTGCTATAATCAGGTGTGTAGATAGTGTACTATATGCACAAGTATTGACGTTTTTGGGGGGGGGGGTGGATAAAGGCATGAAAAAGAAAACAACTTATTATAAGCATTACACGATGGTTACGGGATTATTTATTTTGTCAATGATCCTGGGGATCATGATATTTTTTGGCTACGTACAGTCTTCTGTAAGGAAAAATTCCAGGCAGACCATGATGAACAATGTTTCACGCCAGAGTCAGCATTTACGGACGATCTTAAGCATTCATTACCAGTATCTGAATGAGATCGCGGAAGAGATGGCAAAGGAAGAAGAACTGTTTTCTCAGATCAATCTGGATACTCTGGTTACGATCCACAATAAAACAGATCTGGACCGGGTGGCACTGATCGAAACAGATGGTACGGCTCATTATGATACCGGGGATGTGAAAAATGTATCCCACCGCAGATATTTTAATGAGGCTGTAAACGGGCAGCAGACCTTAAGTGACCCAATAGAGAGCAGTGTTGATAAAGAAGTAAGAGTGGTCCTGGGAGTCCCGGTATTAAAGGATGGGGAGATTGCCGGTATTTTAGGCGGTTCTTATAATGTTACGGCTTTAAGTCACATGATGTTTGATGACCTGTTTGGGGGAAATGGCTACAGCCTGATCACAGATAAAGATGGAAACGTGATCACTTATGACAGAGTGTATTCAGAGCAGGAACAGGAGGTATTTTCCGGCAATATATTTGATTATTTTGATAATTGTCAGATCAGGACAGCTGCAATCCAGGACATTAAGACAGATTTTGCGGCTGGAGAAGAGGGAATTCGTGAATTCCGCTTTTCTGCCGGGAGAAAGCCCTTTTATTATATTGCCTATACCCCTCTTGGGATGAATGACTGGATGATCAGTTATATTGTTCCTGTGAGGGCAGCGGAAGCTTCCTATGACTTTATCAGGGATTATGAGATCATTTTTATCATTGTCTTTGGAATGTTGATAGCAGCCATGGTCCTTTTTATTGTTTATAAAAACCGGCAGGAAAAGGCGAGACTGTTAAAACGGGCACAGAGAGATGCACTGACAGGGCTTTACAATAAAAAAACGACGCAGGACCTGATCGAAAGGTCATTAGAAGAAGGGGAGGCAGAAAGCTGTAACGGCCTTCTCATTATGGATGTGGACTATTTTAAACAGGTCAATGACACCTATGGCCATATTGTAGGTGATAAGGTATTAAAGACATTCGGACATCTTCTTGCAAGACAGTTCAGGGAGCACGATATTGCAGGGCGTATTGGCGGTGATGAATTTATGGTCCTGATCCGGAATATAAATAATGGAAGTATTGCGGAAAACAGGGTGAAAAAGCTGATCGACGAGGTGAGAAGCCTTGAGATACCGGAGATGGATGGAAATGGCATTACCATCAGCGTTGGTCTGGCATTTTCACCGGAACACGGAACAACGTTTATGGAACTGTACCGTCATGCAGATACTGCATTGTATCAGGTGAAGCAGGGCGGCAGAAACGGGTTCAGTGTGTATGAAAAGGCAAATTAAAAGTTGACAAAATTTTTTAAATAGACATATTGACTTACAAAAAAAGCTATGCTATAATCCAACCAATTTAATACTTCAAACCGATGAAGCGGAGATAACGGCTATGATGCCTTCACAGAGAGCCTGAGGTGGTGGAATTCAGGTAAGAAACACATTGTCAAATGGATCGCTGAGGGCGCAGTCAAAAGCGAAGTTCCGGATATTGTCTGGTGCATATGCTGAGTATTCTGCGACGTTGCAGGCAGACGTCATTTGCCGGGGATATAGTTGTATCCTGCTAAGAACTCGGCTTATACCGTGAATCAAGGTGGCACCGCGGATCATATTTTAGAGAAATTGTATTCGTCCTTGACAGAGTAGTAGTATTCTGTCAGGGGCGTTTTTTGCTTTATAGGAAAGACCGCCGCCGGCGCTCTTTTGAATTAAAAATGCCCGCCGGTAGGCGGGCAACACAAATAGACGA